>Ga0208940_1001246_pt1 | contig 27616 bp, 17 predicted proteins | sample AD_JPNNA6_MetaG_FD_184445 | JGI IMG/M metagenome (GOLD analysis project Ga0208940, IMG submission 184445) | Active sludge microbial communities of municipal wastewater-treating anaerobic digesters from Japan - AD_JPNNA6_MetaG (SPAdes) (version 2) | ecosystem: Engineered > Bioreactor > Anaerobic... | reverse complement strand
GCCTTTATGCTCGGAACTGGTTTCAAAAAAATGAGAGCCAATATGCCCGCCTGTATGGGAAGGCGCGAAAGACGGAAGAAGAAATCTATCAAGAGCAATTGGAAGTTTTAAAAGCTTGGCGATCCGAGAAGGCTTATGATCGTTGGCGTTCGCGCATTTTCCTTAATTTGAGGACACCGCTGAACTTGGGGAGGCATTAGACCGGATTACTTTTTCTTTCGGACATGAACACGAGCGCCCTTCGGGGCGCTTTTTTTTGGAGAAAGTGGGAACATAGTGGGAATTTCTGACCGATGGAAGAAAAAATAAAAGGGCTTACCGGCTAAACAAAACCATGTAAACCCCTGATATAACTTGGTACCTGGGGCGGGAATTGAACCCGCACAGGGCTAAGCCCCGAGGGATTTTAAGTCCCTTGCGTCTACCTGTTCCGCCACCCAGGCCCATAGTAAAATTATTTAATATATTTTCGTTTATCTCGTTTTACCTTTTTGGGTAAGGCAACCAAAAAGTGTTAAAAAATACTCAAATTGGCCGTTTTCCCGGGTCAATTTTGTTGGAAACTTTCTACCTTAATTTAGCATCAAAGGCAATTTTTTCTTTTGTCCGGCTAAAAATTCAAATAAAAAATTTTCCAGCCTTACCTGAGTCGGTCGAAGATGAGTGAAGGGTACGAGGTGATGGTGGATAACAGATAGCTCGTGGCTAAAGGCAAAAGGATAAATGACAATGGCTAAAGGACAAAAGCTAAAGGACGCTTCGCAGGACGAGCGCGAACGGGTATGAATTTTTTTGAACGGGTTATAAAGCGCGAGACGCACCGCTTCTTGTCCTCCGCCGGCGGAGGTGGCTTGCTTTAGCGGGCCGGAGGTGGATGATTTGATGATTAGAAGATTAGATGATTTGAGGGTTAGCTAATAGCTCGTGGATAAAGGATAAAGGACAAAGGCTAAAGGACAGCTGAAGATGTTTTGTTCAAAAAGCAGTTGGCGCCTCCGCCTTTGAAGCAAAAATCCGCGCGATTCCAAAAAGCCCATTTTCTGGCCTCTCTGCGCGGCTAATTTTCTGCAGGATATCCTGTAATATCTCTTATTTCCTTAAACAGAGGCTTCAGTTGCCTGTACATTTTCAGATAAACTCTTCGGTAAAGATCATCATAAAGAGTGTGGTTGTCATTATTGGGCTCAAAAACCATTCCTGTTCTGGTCATTGCCTGCACGGCCGTGGGAAAATCGGGATAGATTTTCAGACCAACTGCCGCATCAATAGCCGCGCCCAGGGCGGATGTTTCGAAAGTATGAGGACGTTCCGCCGCTATGCCAAAGACATCCGCGGTAATCTGCATGGCCACATCGCTTTGCGATCCTCCACCGGATACCTTGAGTCTGGTCACCGGTATTTTGGTCTTGCGTTGGGTGAGCTCTCCTCCCTCTCTCAAGCCGTAGATCAGTCCTTCCAGCAAAGCGCGGTAGAGATACGCACGATTGTGTATGTCGCCAAAGCCGATAATTGCCCCTTTTGCATAGGATTCAAGATCGCGTCCCGGTGTCCAGTAGGGCTGCAACATGAGCCCCTTACAACCGGCGGGCACATTTTGGATTAAGGAATCGAAAAATTTTTCCGGCGGTTCATTGCTCTTTTCAGCAAGCATGCGCTCCTGAAAGCCGAATTCTTCCTTAAACCAGCTCACCATCCAAAAACCGCGAAAAATGGATACTTCCGTATAATAGGCGCCCGGCACGGACGCGGGATATGGCGGCATCATGGGACGCAGCTCAACATATTCTGGTGTGGCAACATCAAAAGTAGCGATCGTTCCGAAACTTAAACATCCGGTTTCGGGCGTGAGACAGCCGGAACCAAGTATTTCACATCCTTTATCCGATCCTGCCGCCACTACCGGCAGTCCTTCCGGTATACCGGTCTGGGCAGACGATTTTTTAGTAATGCGGCCCATCATCTCGGAAGGTTTGACCAGGTCAGGCAATTTTTCTTTCTCGGCCTTGAATATCAGCCATTTGAAATCATACTTTCGTGCCCACTGATAGGTTTTATTGTCAAACGGCAGATAACCTACATTGTTACCTGTGGAATCAACGAACTCACCGGTAAGCCGATGCGTAAAAAACCCGGAGAGCACTAAATATTTGTATGTCTTTTCCCAAATGTCCGGCTGGTTCTGATATATCCAGTTTGACTCACATTCCTGGATCGCACTTTCCAGCGTGTCGAGTAATTTCACTGTCCTGAGCACAGGCCTCAATACACCCGGCAGGATCTTCCGGGCATCGGCCTTTCTCTGGTCCAGCCAGATAATTGCCGGCCTGAGCGCCCGGCCGTCCTTGTCCACATTAATCATCGTGGCACGCTGTGTCGTCAGCGTCACCCCGATAATGTTATTAACCAGGGATTGCCTGAGGTGCAGAAGTTGCCTGGTTGTTTTACAAAATACATCCCAGTAGTAATCAGGCTCCTGTTCCGCCCAGCCGGGATGCTTTGAAAAATAAGGTTGAATGGGCGTCTTCACGATATGCACGATGTTGCCTTCCATATCGACAAGCGCAGCCCTGATCGATTGTGTACCGGCATCAATCGAAAGGACTAATTCTTCCGGATTACTTTTTCCCTGTGACATATACACCTCGGATTTGCCTGTGATGATTTTAAATCAATCCAATCCCAGTTGTCCTCCCGGGTTCATAATACCATTCGGATCAAAGTGTTTTTTCAACGCACGTAAAACGTCCATCTGTTCTTTCCCCAGATGTGTCTGCATCCAGGGACCGATCATGCGTCCAACGCCATGATGATGACTCAATGACCCGCCGTATTTTTGGATATTCTCAACAATGCCGCGCTGAAATTTGCGAAACTCATCGGGGTCATCCATTTTGAGTATAAAGATGAAGTAAAGATTGGTGCCCTGCGGATAAAAATGTGAGGCATGCGTCATACACATCGTATCCGGGCGGCTCTTGATATACTCCCGCACACCTTTGTGCAAATTATGCAGGTTGTCCCAGGTCACCGCTGCCTCCAGCGTATCAATCAAAATACCATAATCACCCAAATCCTCACGCATATACGGCTCAGTATAGCGTGTATGCTCCCACTTGCGCGCGGCGTAACCACCCAGCGACATGGCGCCGTATTTACGGGCAATCTTTTTAATCTTATGGGCGACCAGTCGCGTGTAATCCTGGTCACCTTCGACATTGCCCAGGCACAGGCAGCGTTGCATTGGTTTAAATCCACGCATCGTAAGAAATTTATCGGCAATACCCGGCATACCATAAAGTTTCAGTCCCCGATCTGTTTCCTCCGGATCGGAAATACGGTAGATCGCCGGTTTCCCGAATTCCGACTGCATGATTTCGCGGCTGGCGCCGACGGCGGCTTCCCACGTGGGGTACATGTAGCTGAACCGTGCGCGGTTATCCGGCATGTGGCGGAATATTTTCATAGTGACTTCAACCAGAATGCCGAAACAGCCTTCGGACCCCTTCATGATGTCGTTTATTTTGGGACCGGTAGCCGTCGCCGGATAATCAAGTGTTTTAAAAGTTCCCACGGGCGTAACGTATTCCTGGCTGAAGACAATATCGTAGGCATCACCGTAATACGTGGAGGCCTGACCGGAACCAAGTGTAACGATCCAGCCTCCCACGGTCGAATATTCGAAGGACTGGGGAAAATGGCCGCAGGTATAGCGCAGTTTGGTACCAAACATCTCCGGCGCTTTATTCAGTGCTTCTTCATAAGCGGGTCCGTACATGCCGGGCTGGACGCGTGCGGTCTGGTTTAGTTCGTTAATTTCCAGAAGTCTGTTCATGTGCGTGCTGATGACCAGAGAGACTCCACCCCTGACCGGCCGGCATCCGAAATTTACCGAAGAACCGGCGCTGAATACCGTAATGGGGATTCGTTCCTGATTGCAGTATGCAACAATTTTCTGCACATCATGCTTATCGCGTGGATGAACGACAACATCGGCAACTTCGCGGATGATTCCCTTTCTTAGCTCCAGCATTTCCTCCGTCGTTTTACCGGAGGCGTATTTGACGCGGCTGTAATCATCGATGGCGACATTATCCCCGCCCACAATGCCCGCAAGCTTCCTAATTTGATCGGCTTTAAGTGAAGGTGGACGATTCAGAACTACCTTTTCATTGCCTTCATTAATTCTGCTTGTAAAATCTTCATCACTCATATGAAAATCCTCTTGCATCATTTTGACCCAGGCATCACTGGGGTGTTTAAAATGATGTGGATCTCCGTATTTGGTGATGGAGCGATATGTTCCCGGTGCGGGCGCCTTTTCATTCCACTCCGGTTTGAATTTTCCGGATATCATCGCATGTCCTCCTGCTTATCTTGCCGTTTAATATCTTGTTGACCAATTATTCCTCCGGCCGTTCGCGGCCCAAAGATCGTCGTCACATTTATTAGATGCCTGCCGCCATTTTAGTAAACCAGCCGTGAAAAATGATCATGACAATCCAATCTCATATTTCCACTACGCCGGCAGCTTCAGTAAATTAACCGTATCTGCAATTTCTTTTTCCGTTCTGTCGCGATCCCATTTCAATTCCCCGGCGGCGATCTGAGCAACTTTCAGCAACACATTTTCACCCGGGTTACCGAGCGTGCCGATGCCGGTCCGTCGCATCACAATATCGGGCAACGTGCGTGCCATTTCATGACGGATGGCATAAACGACCTGTGCCGGAATTTCTCCGTCTTCGTTTATTGCCTCCGACCATGCCTTGTCTTCTTTTGCCAATTTCAGGACCGCTTCATACTCTGTTCCGTAATTGCGCCCTAAATAATCAAGAGTAGCACTGCTCCAACCATTTTTCTTTTTTTGAACCTCGTCCAGGAAAAAAGATAAATTTTTTATCCCGCACCCGGCCAGATAACGATTTTCGGTGACACTCTTTCCTAAATTGCGCTGCATCTTTGCGGCTACAATTTTCAGACAGTTTTCCGCCAGCCGGCGGCTGGTTGTAAATTTCCCACCCTCTACCGTGATCAACCCATCCAGACCATCTGCTTTATTGTCATGAATTTCATACTTGCGGGATGAAGAATAGGTTTCTTTTGTATCTTTTTCGACCAGCGGACGCAAGCCGCCGTAGGCATGGAGCACATCTTCATAAGCAAGTTTGCCGTCACCAAAAGAACTGTTCACATCGTCAAGCAGCTCCATAATACCGGCTCTGGTTACGCGATAATCGTCAGGATTCCCATCGAAAGGCTTGTCGGTTGTGCCGATCAGCGTGTGATTGCGCCAGGGGATAAGAAAAAAATGACGGCCGTCCGGCGTCAATGACCCCACCGTATATCGTCCGGAAAGCAAACGCTTTTTGGTGATGATATGAATTCCTTCCGAGCGGCGCAATGTATTGCTCGTTATTTGGTTTCGCTGGGCAATCCCCAGCAGAAGATCCGCCCAGGGACCACCGCAATTGATCGTCACCTCTGCCTCTACTTCATGAAGGCTATTGTGCAACAAATCAATCACCTGCACACCGGTTATTTTCTTATGGGCGTCCATCAGAAAACCTTTGACCTCTGTGTAGTTGGACACTTTGGCGCCATAAGCCAAAGCGGATTTGATAAAAGCCAGTGTAAATCGTTCAGGAAAAATACTGACACAGTCGTAGAAAACAGAAGCTCCCGTAAGATCTACGGCACGGACATTGGGTTCCTGCCGCAGGACTTCAGGACCGGATATCGTCTTATGCATGGGGATTTTCTTCGAGGGATCCCAAGTGAAACTTTTATCATAAGACAGGGCATCATAAACCACCATTCCGAGTTTCACCAGCCATTTATTATTTTTAAGAGGTTTTTTATAATGAGTCATCATAATCGGCCAGGGATAGACAAAATTGGGAGCGATATTTTCCATGACTCTCCGCTCGCGCAGTGATTCGCGCACCAGCCCGATTTCGCCATTTACCAGGTAACGTAAACCACCATGAATCATTTTGGAGGTCACCGCCGACGTCGCCCAGGAAAAATCCTTTTTCTCCACCAGCGCCACCTTCAATCCTCTGGTGGCTGCCTCATAAGCAACGGAGGCACCTGTGATTCCACCGCCGATGACAATGACATCAAACTTTCCGCCACTATGATTTTCTATAAATCGCTCCATGCTATTTAACCTTCCTGACCTTCTTTCTGTTTAGACTCTCCTTTACTGCGTCTTGTGCGTAAGCGAGCACATCCTTCATCAGCTTGCGCGCTTTTTGAGGTTTTTGATTCTTGATGGCTTCGTATATACTCAAGTGAAATTGACGTGAGCGTTCAATGTTATGTTCGTCGTCAAAATATAGATAACCGTAATCCCGGAAAATCTGATTGAAAAAATTGAGAATCACGGTGCATAGAAGATTATGGCTGGATTTGGCGATTATCTGGTGCACTCTGATGTCGCGCTCCAGCATCGTCATATCCTCTGATTTGACAACATGTTTTAACTCGTTGAGATCGGCTGCTGTGCGCCTCTCGGCCGCCATATATGCTATCTGCGGTACTACAAAACCTCGGGCTTCAAGAATATTTGATAATACATCCCCGCTTTCATCCATCATGAGCGCGGCCTTGATCAGATCGAAGTTGCCGCTTTCCAGATAATTTTTGGCGTAAAGCCCGTCGCCGTGGCGGATTTCCACCAAATCGAGATTTTCAAGCTTGCGCAATGCCTCACGAACGGTAGCCCTGTTGACTTCAAACGTTTCGGCAAGCTCTCTTTCGGTGGGCAGTTTATGGCCGGGAGAAATTTCCCCGTCCATTATTTGTTTCTGAATAATATTGACAATCTCTTCATGAAGACGCGAACGGGTGAGCGGTCTTCCCAATATCTTTTTTTCCGTCATGGGGCATCCTTTCTTTACCGGCCGCCATTGGCCGGGTGGTTCGACCATTAACAAAAAGATGAATAAATGTCAATGTTTTTCTTTTATAAGGCTTTTGAATAATACCTCCTCCAGTCATTACTAAAGCTAAAGGATAAAGGCGAAAGGCTAAAGGACGCGTCGACAGGCTCACCACGAACGGTCAGTAAAGCTCATCGTGAACAGTCAGGAAAGCTCACCACAAACGGTCAGTAAAACTCACCACGAACGGTCAGTAAAGCTTAGCGCGAACGGGTAATAAAGCGCGAGAAGCAACCTTCGTGTCCCCTGCCGGCGGGGGTGGCCTGCTTTAGCGGGCCGGGGGTGGATGGTTAGATGATTAGAAGGTTAGAGGGTTAGAAGATTAGATAATAGCTCATGGCTAAGGCTAAAGGATAAAGGCGAAAGGCTAAAGGACGCTTCGCAGGACGAGCACGAACGGGCATTATAACTCTGCATGAACAGAAAATAAGCTCGGCACAAATAGTCAATAAAACGCGAAGCGCACCTACTAATACCCCCCGTTCACCCTGAGCCTGTCGAAGGGCCTGTCCTGAGCTTGTCGAAGGGCTGTTTTTGTCTATTGAAGCCCGGTGCGGTTGTATGGTAAGCAGTGCGTCATGTATGGAAAACCGTCAAAGGATGTCGATCTTATCATTTGCGCGCGCTGTGCTCTATTGATGGATGCAGCCGATACCCGTCTGGAGGAAGCGGCCATTGCCGTTGAAGGGTCCGTGATTGTGGATATCGCAAAAAAGGGCGAGATTCTTTCACACTACAGGGCATCGAAAATCATCGATAGGGCGAACATGCTGGCCATGCCCGGTCTTGTGAATACGCACACGCACGCGGCTATGACCTGTTTCAGGGGTATCGCCGACGATCTGGAGCTGATGGACTGGCTCAATAATTACATTTTCCCCGCCGAGGCAAAAAATGTAACCCCTCGTCTGGCCTACGACGGATCGCTCCTGGCCTGCGCGGAGATGATCAAATCCGGCACGACAACATTTTGCGATATGTATATTTTTGAACAGGAGACAGCGCGAGCGGCCAGTAAGGCGGGAATGCGCTGTCTGGTAGGAGAGGTTCTCTTTGATTTCCCCTCGCCTAACTGCAAATCACCCGCTGAGGGGCTGGCCTATACGCGGATGCTCGCCGAACGCTGGCGCGATGACCCGCTGGTGGGAATCATTGTGGAGCCCCATTCCCTGTACACCTGCTCTCCCTCAGTAGTGCGCGAGGCAAAGGCAATTGCCGATGAATATGGATTACTGCTGGGCATCCATCTTCTGGAAAACAGGGCGGAGCGCGGACAACTTGAAGAAAAGCTGGGCAAAAGCCCGGTGACTTTTTTGCAGGAAATCGGCTGCCTGGACAATAATCTGCTTGCCTTTCACTGTGTTTACCTGTCGCCGGAAGAAATTAATCTTTTTGCCGAATACGGCTGCAAGGTGTCTCACAACCCGGCCAGCAACATGAAGCTGGCCAGCGGCATCGCGCCCGTACCGGATATGCAAAAAGCCGGTGTCACGGTAGGGCTGGGCACGGACGGGGCCGCCAGCAACAATACGCTGGATATGATCCGCGAGATGAACACGGCCGCCAAACTTCACAAGGTGGCCCGCCTCGATCCGACACTTATGGATGCACGCACCGTTTTACGCATGGCGACAATCGAAGGCGCCAAAGCCCTGGGTATGGAAAATATGATCGGGTCGCTCGAGGTCGGCAAGCAAGCGGACATCATTGTTCTGGATATGGACAAACCTCATCTGACTCCGCTCTACAGTGAGTACTCGCACCTGGCCTACGCCGCCTGTGGCGCGGATGTGGACACGGTTGTCATAGGCGGAAAAGTAGTTATGGAAAACCGCAGTCTTTTAACGATAGATGAGCAAGTGGTTATGCAAAACGTGCGGGATATCGCCGCCGGTATCAAAAAAAGTCTGAACCTGTAAAGGAGAGAATGAAGATGAGACTAAATCGTCCGGGGTGCCTGTGGGCGGCGTTATTATTAGGACTGACTTTATGGCTGGCGGCGCCCGCAAGCCTCTGTGTGGCCGCCGTAAAAGATGTGACGCTTTTCCCGCATTCGGCAAAAGTCGAGGGGAGCGTAAAAATCAATCCGCAACCTGTTGGGGCAGCTAAACATGAGGTGACGATAATTTTACCGTCCCAGGCGAATCCGGAGTCTCTTAACGTCTATGTGCCCTCTTCTGAAACGGCTAAAATAAATGATATTCAAATAAAGCAGATCACACGCGTCGATGAAAACAGAGTCGCCGAATTGCGCTCCCGCCTGGACAAGGCGAAAAATGAAAAAAAATCACTCCTGGCGCAAAACGGCGGCCTGGGAGCGCAGCTGCAGTTCTGGCAGTCGCAGGCCAAGGCCAAAGCAAAAACCATCGCCGAAGCGGATCAGCTCGCCGCGGCTATTGGTAAAAACACCAGGCGTCTGCTGACAGAGAAAAACAGCGTAGAGGCGGAAATAGAAAAAACCGAAAAGCTGATCAAGGAGTTTGAGGCTCTCCTGGAGCAGGCAGCAGGGAAAAGCGAAAAAGTGCATGAGGCGCGGGTCTTCATATCGGGGGCTCTCCGCCACGATGCAGAAATCAAGTACAGCTATATCGTTTCCGGATGCGGATGGCAACCCCTGTACCGGCTGGAGGCTCTCCCTGCCGCCGGCCGGGTGGTTTTTTCATGGGACGCGCAAATTTGGCAGTCTGCGGGTGAAGACTGGACCGATATCAATCTCAGTCTGGCTAGTTTACAGCCGATAAGCACCTTCGCCCCGGGAGATTTACCCGCCTGGCTCATCAAACCCAAACCTCCCATTGCCTACAAAGCAACACGCGAGGCAAAACCGGCCGCCGCCCTGCTGGCAGCCCCGGCAAATGACGGGACGGCGGATAAATTCGCCGCAGAGACGATTCATACGACCTTCCGTACCTGGTCGATGGGCAAAGTAACGCTTGGCGCGGGTCAGAGGCAGCGTCTGAAAATCAAAGACGACACCTGGGATGCCGAGTTTCTTTTTCTGGCCCGGCCGAGTCGCTCGCCACAGGCTTTTGTGCAGGCAAAATTGAAGTTCGCCCAACCGCTGGAGATCCCCCCCGGCGAGGCGGCGTTCTTGATTGACGGAGCGCTGGTCGGGAAGCGCATCTTCGCTTTGGCGGGACAGGAGGCGGATGTTTACTTCGGCAACTCACCTTTTGTAAGTGTGAAGCAAAAGACCGTCAGCAATCAATCGGGAGCGTCTGAATTTTTCCGCCAGAAACAGACCAGACGCTGGATCTGGCGTCTGGAGGCCGCAAACACAGGAAGCGCTCCTGTCCGACTGCGCATCGAGGAGCCTGTCCCTGAGATCGGTGATGTACGGATAAAACTGGTGTACAGGCACAATCCCGCTCCGACAAAAAAGGATTCATCGGTTTTTGCCTGGACATTTGATCTGCCGGGCCGTCACACTCAAATTATCGAAACAGAAATTGAACTGGAAGCGCCGGCGGACATGCCACTTGATCTCGGCTGGCGCTGGGACGAACGACTTTACTGATGCCCGGCTCCGCCCGCCCGGTTGAAAACATAGGCTATTTCGCACGAATCATTTCTTCGATGACATTTTTCGTGCGGTCAATGATCTTTTCGTAGTACTGCTTGTTGCGCATGATGTAATAATGCACTTCCAGACCTGGTTTTATTATTTCGTTTTTGGCGAAAAACGACTTCATCCTGCCGATGGATAAAAAACGTCTTACGTAGAGTTCTTCCCAGTTGTTCTTATAGACGATGCCGATACTTTGAATTTCCAGATCGATGAGGGTTTCTTCAAAGCTGATGATAACCAACATTTTATTGACCGTCTCCTGTTCCAGAAATTTGCCGAAATGAACCCGGGCGATATCGTAGGTGCCAAACACTGTTTGCATCATTTTCCCGATGTTGATGATTTCCTGAACGGTGACCGGCGTGGGGTTGGGCTTCATTCTGATCTCCTGCGGATCAAAAATCCCGTTCCAGGTAATATAGGCCAGGCAAAAGATCATGTCATCGTGGGTGATGGTCGTTGAGGAAAGATCGCTCGAAGACATGACGCGCCACTGACCTTCGTGGAATGAAAAAGTCATCGAAGGCTTTCGGATATTTTCGGTGGACATGTGCAAAATGGGCACTTTGAAGTCTTTGACGGTGATGGAGGCATCCAGTTTTCTGCCGATAATGGCCAGATCGTCCGGAGCAATATACCCTTCCATGCCCTTCTGGATTTCAATGATGTCGCGGTAGATCTGTGAGACATGTTCAAACATCAGACTGCCGAAATCAACCTGCTCATCAAGCCCCCAGCGGTCAAAATCGTTTAGCTCGAAAATCGTCCGGCGTTCTATTTTATGTTTTTTGAATATGTCCAGCGCCATTATGTCACGCTGGGTTTGTTTTCTGGTCATCAATTTTAAATCACAGCGCAGGTAAAAACACTTCTTTAAAAACTCGAAGTGTTCGTGCTGCATCCTGGTGGAATAATGCTCCAGGATTTCCTGCATTGTAAACACACTCGGATCCGTCTGCTCATCTTGCGGTGCCGCACCCAGAATCAGGGCACGAAATCTGTTGCACAGGAGCTCTTCACGGGGCGTTTCCAGAAACATCTTGAGCAGAAGCATCTTGATGATGGACTTGAGCGGATGGGTTAGAGACTTGTTCAGCTGCCACAGGGCGGCCCCGTAAAATTCCGACTGCTGCACTTCCTCGAGATTACCCAGATCAATCAGGTCATATTCTCCGAACCCGCTGTTCAGGTTCTGCTCAAAGGCTTCCTCGTAATCCACCGGCGCCTGCGGGTCGAAGGTAACCCACCAGAAGGGAATTTTCCCGCAAATAAGAATGGAGGTGCGGTAAAACTCTTCTTTCAATACATTTTTCTGCGTCGATCCGCTTGATTCAAAGTCAATGACGCCAAAGTTGCACTCGCGGATATCCGTCACGTCTGTCAGAAAAAAGTAAACGGGAATTCTTATCTTCTCATCGAGCCAGCCTTTTATCAGATTGAGCTTCTGGCTTAGCTGGAAATAACTCTCATCGTCAAACTGCCTCCTGTCAATGCAAATCCAGATATCGCAATCAGATAGTCTGGTCTGGCTTACCGTGCCGACTGAGCCGATCGTGTATATGCCCAGAATATACGCGTCTCCGGGAATGCGCCTGATAGAAAAACGCTCGTCGGACATTCCGAGTTGTCTTTTATACTGCCCCTCTCTCAGAATAATCTGTCTGTTGTTTTCAATATCGAATACTTTAAAAAGGTGTTTCTGCCCTTTGAGATAGCCGGGCACCGAAGGGTGGTTCACCGACAAAAGCCAGGGAAGCAGATATAAAACGACGTGGGCATCTTTGGGCGAATTCTGGATGAAGATCTGCTTGCGCCATTCGTTGTAGCGCAGGAAGTTTCTTTTGTTGTTTTGCAAGGTGATCGAAAGCAATACATGCAACCTCAAGCTGGATAAAGAGAGTCTATCCGAGTATATTCTTGAAGTCAATCGGTCATTAGCTAAAGACATTTCAGAGATTGACAGCCTCTCGCCGGATATGAAATAAACTCCGCCGGGAGGTTATTTTGTCTCAAAAACCAGCTTACGACAGTCTGAGGCGTTTAGTGGAAACCCACAAGAACGAAATCATGGTCGCCGACTACAACGACCTGCTGGGCGCCCTGAAAGTTTCACTCAGAAAACCAACGTCGCGGAGGCCGGGCCAGGACCGCTGGCGGGACAAACTCGAGGCCTCCATGCAACGCGTGAAGAAGCGCGACGAAGCGGTGCCCGGTTTTTCTTTTCCCCCACAACTTCCCATCTCGGGAAAAAGCGGGCTCATTATCGAGACCATCAGAAAAAATCAGGTGGTTGTCATTACCGGCGAAACAGGCTCGGGCAAGACGACGCAAATCCCCAAAATGTGCCTTGCCGCCGGTCAGGGCAGACGCGGCATAATCGCTCTGACGCAGCCCCGGCGGATTGCCGCCGTCTCCATCGCCGAGCGCATCGCCTCGGAGATGGGCCAGCTCTGCGGAAGGGCGGTGGCCTACAAGACACGCTTTGAGGAGAAAACATCCGGCGAGCCCCTCATCAAGGTCATGACCGACGGCATTTTGCTTGCCGAAACACAGCGCGACAGAAAATGGCTGGAATACGATACGATCATTCTGGACGAGGCGCATGAACGCAGCCTGAATATCGACTTTATTTTAGGCTATCTGCGCACCCTTTTGCCTGTAAGGAAGGACCTGAAGCTGATCATCACTTCGGCCACAATCGATACCGACAGGTTTTCACAGGCCTTCGGCTCTGCGCCGGTCATCTCGGTTTCCGGCCGCGTCTATCCCGTCGCGGTGCGCTACCGCCCCATCGACACCAAGCGGGAAGAAAAAGGCGAAATCACCTATATCGAAGAGGCTCTCTTGTCAGTAGAGGAGCTCCAGCGAAACAGACACACAGGAGACATACTCATCTTCATGCCCACCGAAAACGATATCCGTGAAACATGCCGGCAGCTTGCCAAACGCACAAACGCTCTGGTCCTCCCCCTGTTCGCCCGCCTGGCCGGCGCCTCGCAACGGCTTGTCTTTGCCCCGTCGGACAAACAGAAAATCATCGTGGCGACAAACATTGCGGAAACCTCACTCACCATACCCGGCATCACCTGCGTAATTGACACGGGGCTGGCTCGTATTCTGGAGTATAATCCACGCAGCCAGACCACCGGATTGCCGGTTATGCCCGTTTCCCGAAGCAGTGCCGACCAAAGGAAGGGGCGAGCGGGGCGCGTGCAGGATGGCATCTGCATCCGACTGTACAGTGAGGAGGACTACAGTGGCCGCCCTGTTTATACGCCGCCTGAAATTCTGCGCTCGAACCTGGCTGGTGTCATTCTGCGGCTGTTGTCGCTGAATCTGGGCGATATCGACTCCTTTCCTTTTATCGAAAAGCCACAGCCTAAAAACATCCGTGACGGCATCGAACTCCTGCGCGACCTCGGAGCGCTCAGGCTTGATGAGCGCATAACCGGCAGGCAGGTTTATGAATTGACGCCCACCGGCCGCGCGATGGCGCTCTTCCCGCTGGATCCGCGCGTCTCACGCATGATTCTTGAGGCCAAAAAAGAAGGCTGCCTCCATGAAGTCGCCGTGATTGCGGCGGCGCTTAGCATCCAGGACCCGCGTGAACGACCCTACGACAAAGTCGAGCTCGCGCAGGCGGCCCATGCAGTTTTTCAGCACCCGGAATCGGATTTCCTCACCTACCTGCAGATATGGAACCGCTATGCCGGCACTTTCGAAAAAAAACTCTCCCAGGGGAGTTTAAGAAAGTTCTGCCGCGAACATTATCTTTCCTACCGGCGCATGATGGAGTGGCGCGACATTTACCTGCAGATACTGAACATTGCCGATATCCGCCTCCCAGGTAAAAAAAGCACCGGGTTTTCACAAATTGAAATTGACCAGTTGGTGGCCGACAAAATCCACCGCTCCATCCTCAGTGGCTGCCTGACAGGCATCGCCCGTAAAAAAGAAAAGAATTTCTACACGGCCGCCAAAAGCCGCGAGGTGATGCTCCATCCCGGCTCTAGCCTCTTCAACAGAGGTGCCCCCTGGATTGTCGCCGCGGAAATCAGCCGGACGTCCCGGCTGTTCGCCCGCAATGTGGCCAATATCAAAAGTGAGTGGCTCGAAGAGCTGGGTGGCGAGCATTGCCGCTACAGTCACTCGGCCCCACGCTGGGAGAAGAGCCGCGGCGAAGTGGTCGCAACGGAAAAAGTAATACTGTTCGGTCTTACGATCATTGAGGGCCGAACGGTCGGCTATGGCATAATCGACCCGGAGGGGGCGAAAAATATTTTCATCCGTGATGCGCTGGTGACAGGTGAGACAGGGCGGAAATTTTCTTTTGTGGAGCACAATCTATCACTTTGGGATGAGGCCAGGTCAATGGAGGAGAGGTTGAGAAAAAGAGGTATCGCCATCGACGAAGAAATGTTGGCCTCGCTCTATGATCAGAGGCTGCCTTTGATTTCCGACATCCGCTCCCTCGCCAAGCTGATAAAGGATAGAGGCACAGACGAGTTCCTGCGCTTCGGGCCGGAGGATTTTGTGGCCACAGCGCCCGACGAAGATGACCTGGCCCGACATCCCCAGCAGATTAAAATCGGCACAGCCGTACTTGAGTGTCACTACCGCTTTGCACCGGACAGCCCCAAAGACGGAGTGACTATCCGCCTGCCGGTGGGGCTGTTATCCAAAGCGGCATCGGAGAGCATGGAACGGCAACTGCCTTCTTTAATGGAGGAGAAAATCCTGCAGATGCTCAAAGGGCTGCCCAAAAAAGCAAGACAGATTCTTCCTCCGCCGGTTCAGATCGCACGAGAATTCATCGCCTGTCAAACCGATGATAACATCCCTTTGCCGGCGGCGCTCAGTCGCTTTTTGTCGGAGCGTTACAAACTTAACGTGCCTGCCGATGCTTGGGCGCTGGAGAAGCTTCCCGCCCATTTGAATATCCGCTACCTGGTGACGGATGAGCGGGGAAAGGAAATAAAGAGCAGCCGCGATATCGCTTTGCTGGAAAAGGAACTGGCTGGCCGACGCGAGCAGGAATCGATGGAGCAATACCGGCTAAGCTGGGAAAAAGTAAATGTCACCGGGTGGGACTTCGGTCCTTTGCCCGAGGTTATTGAAATGACCGGAAAGCACGGCGTCACGGGTATGGCCTATCCGGCTCTGGTCGATGAGAACGCAGGGGTCTGTCTGAGACTGCTTGCCCGCCCCGATGAGGCGGCCCGGTATCATCGGGAAGGAGTGGCCGCCCTTTACCGCATCAAGTTCGCCGAAAAGCTCAAACAACTGAAAAAGTACACGGCACTCGGCGGAGAAATGAAAGTGTGGGCCGCTGCTCTGGGCAGTGTCCGCGAGGTGGAGCGCTCGGTGGCACAAAGAGTTAGCGATGATCTTTTTTGCCGCCCGTTTCGCACACCCGGGGAATTTGACGCCCACGCTGCGACGATCGAGCGGGAAATCCTCCCCTACGGCCAGAAAGTGCTCACTTCGATGATGCCGGTCATGAAAAGCGCCGCCGAAACCTATGAGGTACTCAAAGACCTGATGATGAAAAATCGCGCCAACCTGCCTGTGACGGATTTCCTGCGGGCAACGCTCGATGAGTTTCACAGGCTGGTGCCGGCAAACTTCATACAACTATACTCATTGGAGCGCCTGACAAATATTCCGCGTTATCTGAAGGCACTGGCCATCCGGGCCGAACGGGGATCTCTGAATCTGCCGGCCGCCAAAGACAAGCTCCGGGATACGGAAGTTTATACCCAAAAACTTCAGGAATTCAAAGAGGCGGATAATGATTCCGTCTCGGTAGAAAAAAGGGAGAAAATCGAAGAGCTCAAGTGGATGATTGAGGAATACAAGGTCTCGCTGTTCGCCCAGGAGCTTAAAACTCCCTATCCCGTCTCCCCCAAACGGCTGGGGCAACTGATACGGGAAATTGAAAACATCGTCTATTGATTTTCCACTTAGGCTTTTTGGGCGCATTCGCGCCGGGCCGTGGCAAAGCCGTCCAGAGAGCCGGCAATGACTCTGTCGTCAACGCAATAGGCAATACGGAAGTATCCCGGCGCGCCGAAGCCGCTCCCCGGGACGACGAGAATATTTTTCGCAAGAAGAACTTTTGTAAATTGCACATCATCCGCAAGCGGGCTTTTGACAAAAAGGTAAAAAGCGCCCTGCGGCATGGCGAACTGATAACCTGCCTTCGTGAGCCCGGCGCAAAGCAGGTCGCGCTTTCTCTGATACGAGCCGACATCGACCGTAATGTCCTGCAGTCCGGCGATGACCCTCTGCATCAAGGCGGGTGCGTTCACGAATCCGGAGATGCGCGTGCACAGTATCAGCGCATCAATCAGGCAGGCCGGCTCTTCGATGGCGGGATTGACGGCGATGTAGCCTATCCTCTCACCCGGCACAGAAAGAGTTTTGGAATAGGAATAGGCGACGATGCTGTTGGGGTAGGCTTTGAGAACACTGGGAACCTCTATGCCGTCGAAAACTATTTCCGCATACGGCTCATCTGAAATGAGGTAGATGGTTTTATCGTATTGCCTTTCCTTTTGAGCAAGCAATCCGGCAAGGGCGGATATTTCCTTTTCACCATAGACCCTGCCTGTGGGGTTGTTGGGGGAGTTGATGATCACGGCTTTTGTTTTTTCGGTGATGGCGGCGGCGAGCGCTTCGATATCCAGTGAAAAGTCTTTAGCGCTTTTTACCTTGACGAGCACTCCGCCGTAGTTTTCTACATAAAAGGCATATTCCACGAAATACGGGACAACTACAATGACCTCGTCGCCCGGGTCAAGCAGTGCCTTCAGGATGACATTCAATGCGCCGCCCGCCCCGCACGACATGATGATGTGCTCGGCCGAAATATTCAGCCCCGTCGTGTGGCTGATCTTGTCAGCAACAGCCTTTCTGACTTCGGGGATCCCGGCATTGGGGGGATAGCCGTGTTTGAAGGGAATCTCCGCGCGGGCAAGCTCCATCAGGGCATTTTTGAATTCGCCGGGGGGCTCGACATTGGGATTGCCGAGGCTGAAATCATATACACGGTCAGCCCCGAACTTCTTTTTCAATTCAATCCCCTGCTCGAACATTTTTCGGATCATGGAAGATTGAGAAACAGATGCCCTGATTTTTTCAGATATCGCCATAAGGTTTTGTCCTTCGGTAGGCAAACTACATTTTGTGCTTGTCTGAACGGCACTTCGTGAGCGCTGCTTTCACGGCAACACCTGCAACAACACGGGGAAGCCATCCCCAAGCGGTGAAAGCAGCGTGCCGTGAATCAGAAGATAAAAAGCTTAAAATCGTTCCAAAGCGTCTTGGCCCAAAACGATCCCATCACCGACGCACTAGGCAGGCGATTGTTTTATCCCAGACAGATAATCGCCTGGGCTTCTCCTCAGCGTTTGCGGCGCCTCATTATCACATAGATGCCCAGCAGGACCAGCACAATGGGCAAAATATACTGGGAATAACGGTACAGATCGAAGCCGTAAAATTCGATGAACAGGAAGACCACTCCCACCATCGCGATGAACCAGCCTTCGATCGCCTTTATGCTGTAGATGAGTGTGCTGATGCCGATGACAATAAGCAGCACCGGCCAGGTTTTCCCGAAATTGTAGCTGGTGGTCTTGCTCAGGAAGATCAACACACCCAGTGTAATTAAAATCAGTCCGCCTGTGACAATGTTTCGCTTTTCACTTGACATAGCCATCTCCTTTAATAATTTTCTTACCGGTTGGTAAAATGAAACTTTTCGGTATAATTATTTATCCATCAGTTTTAAAAACGGCTTGAACAAGTCGATCGGTATCGGAAACACGGTCGTGGAATTGTTTTCCGCCGCGATCTGGTTTAAGGTCTGCAGATAGCGAAGCTGCAGGGACATGGGCTGGGTTTCCATAAGTGCGGCCGCATCAATGAGCTTTTGAGCCGCCTGGAACTCGCCTTCCGCGTTGATGACCTTGGCGCGCCGTTCACGCTCCGCCTCCGCCTGCTTGGCCATGGCTCGTTTCATCTCTTCGGGCAGATCGATGTGCTTGACCTCGACAAGTGATACCTTAATCCCCCACGGATCCGTGCTGCGGTCGAGAATTTCCTGAAGGTGCAAATTGATTTTCTCCCTCTCTGAGAGGAGCTCGTCAAGCTCCACCTGACCGCACACGCTGCGCAATGTCGTTTGTGCAAGCTGAGAAGTGGCAAACAGATAATTCTCGACATTGACCACCGCCGCATTGGCGTTAAGCACCCGGAAATAAACAACCGCGTTAACTTTGATGGACACGTTGTCTTTGGTGATGACATCCTGCGGAGGAACGTCCATTGTGATGGTCCGCATGTCGATGCGGACGATTTTATCAATACCCGGAATGATGATGATCAGGCCGGGCCCCTTGATATTTCGTATTCTGCCCAGTCGGAAGAGAACTGCTCTCTCGTATTCATTTAGCACTTTGATGGCGGAAATAAGAAACATGACCACCAGGACCACGATGACAATTAAAGGAATGGGTAATGCGCTAACCATAATCGGCCTCCTTAATAAAGAATATATTTATTTTTCTTCTCTTGCTTGTTCGACGATCAAATTCAGACCTTCCACGCTTTTGATCCTGACCTTCGCTCCTTTGGGGACAAACCCGTCGCTTTTTGCCGTCCAGTACTCACCCTGGAAAAAGACCTTTCCTTCCCCGTCGATGGCGGTGGCGGCCTCGCCAACCTCATCGATCATCGATTCCGCGCCGGAATAGTGCTTGCGCAATTGCGCTTTCACAGCCAGCCAGATCACGACGATGAAAAAGGCGGAGGCAAGACCGACCGCCGGTATCAGCACCTGCAGGGAAATCCTGAGCGCCGGCTCCGGTGTGTCAAAAAGCATAAAAGAACCCAACCCCAGAGAGATGACTCCGGCAACCGCAAGCATACCGTGACTCATGACTTTTATCTCCGCGATAAACAAAATTATGCTGAACAAAATCAGCAAAACCCCCGTATAACTCACCGGCAAAGTGGAAAGGCCGTAAAAAGCCAAAAGAAGCGAAATGCCTCCGACCACGCCTGGCAGAATAGCGCCCGGTGTGGAAAACTCGAAATAAAGGCCCGCCAGACCAATCAGTAAAAGAAGGTAGGCGATATTCGGATTGGAAATAGCCCCAAGAATCCCCTGCCTCATCCCCGGTTTTTTCGCCTCGGTTACCGCGTGCACGGTAGAAATCTTTCTTTTGGTTCCGGCAACCGTCACTTCCCTTTGGTCTATGGCGGCCAGAAGCTTTTCGATATCCGTGGCAACCACATCGATTACCCGCAGCTTCAGCGCCTCATCGGCTGTGATGGATTCGCTTTTGCGTACCGCCTTTTCCGCCCATTCTTCGCTGCGTCCCCTGGTTTTGGCAATGGAGCGTGCGTATGCCGCTGCGTCGTTTTCCACCTTTTCGGACATGGTCTTGTCCATTTCGCCCGACCCCCCGATGCCGATGGCTACGGGATGAGCAGCGCCGATATTGGTTCCCGGCGCCATAGCGGCGATATGCGCCGCCTGGGTGATGATCACTCCCGCCGACGCGGCACGCGCACCGGAAGGATAAACATAAACGATTACCGGCAGGGGTGCATTGAGGATGCTCTTGGCAATATCGCGCATGGCTGTGTCAAGACCGCCCGGTGTATCCAGCAGAATAATCAGCCCTTCGGCCCCCTCTTTTTGTGCCTCTTCAATACTGTCGGCAACATATTTGGCCGAAGGAGAGGTAATCACCCCTTCGAGGCTGATTATCCGAAACAGGGGCCTTTGGCTATCCGCCCCGGCGATCCCCGCGGCCAGGACAATGGCCATAAACATGAGACAGATTTTTTTTAACATCTTGATGCCCCTTCATATCCGGTCACGCTACCGGCAGACCGATTTCTTTCATGATCCACTGAACATCCTCCCAGACCTGTTTTTTTGCCGCCGGGTTTCTCAGCAGATAGGCCGGATGATAAGTGGGTAAAAGTTTAATTCCTTCATAGTCGTGGAAACGTCCGCGTAAAGCCGTAATCGGCGTTTCCGTTTTCAAAAGAGACTGCGCGGCGAATTTCCCCAGAGCGCAGATTACGCGAGGCCGGATCAGTTGGAGCTGCTTTTTTAAAAAAGGCTCACATTGGCTGATTTCTTCCGGCAGCGGATTGCGGTTGCCCGGCGGACGGCATTTGAGGATATTGCAGATATAGACATCCTCCCGCCTGAGTTTCATCCCTTTGACGATAATGTCGGTGAGCAATTGACCTGCCCGGCCGACAAACGGCAGACCCTGTACGTCTTCATCCGCGCCGGGCGCCTCGCCGACAAAAACTATTTTCGCCCGGGGACTCCCCGCTCCAAAGACGACGTTTTTCCTGGTTTTATATAGCGCGCATCTTTGGCAACCGGCTACTTCGCGGCATAGGGCCCCGAGAGCATCATCATCATCAACATTTTCGGCATCCCGCCCGGCATTTGGCGGCTCCGGCCTTGTGTAATCGACATCAACATACAAAGCCCGGCTGTCGAGAAGCTGCCCCTTGACCGATTGGACAAGGCCCAGCAACTCTTCCAGGAGGACGTCAATGGCAGGCTCTCGTATAGATTGCGTCATTTGCGTTTTGCCGGGCCTTTCTTTTTTTTGAGTGTTTTTACATGATCCAGAATACGGTGGGCAACCTGAGACTTGGTCATTTTATCGAGTCTGATCTCTTTGCCGTTTGAATCGATGATCGTGACGATATTGGTGTCTGTGCCAAATCCCGCCCCTTCTTCCCGCAGGCTGTTGGCTACAATCATGTCCATCTTTTTCCTGGCAAGCTTGAGTCTGGCGTTGGCGAGCAGTTCCTGGGTTTCCATGGCAAAACCGACCAAAATGCCCCGGGTTTTTTTTGCGCCGATTTCCGCGATAATGTCCGGATTGGGCACCAGCCTGATACCGGCAAGCCCTTTGCTTTTTTTGATTTTTTCCTCCGAGACAGACTCCGGACGATAGTCGGCCACGGCGGCCGCCTTAACAATCACCGTCGCCTTCGTGAAGTTTTTCATCACCGCCTCATGCATTTCCAGTGCCGTGCGTACGTTGATTATTTTGACACCCGGGGGGGCCGGCATGGCGCAGGGGCCGGAGATAAGCGTCACACTTGCCCCGCGATGACGAGCGGCGGTGGCCAGCGCGTAGCCCATTTTCCCCGATGAAAGGTTCGTAATATAGCGCACGGGATCGAGCGGTTCCTGTGTGGGGCCGGCTGTGACCAACACCTCTTCACCCTCATAATCTTTGGGCGTCAAAAGCGACTCAAGAGCATCAATAATGACGGGAATGTCCGGCAACCGCCCCGCTCCCGATGTTTTACAGGCCAGTTCGCCGACCGCACTTTCCATCACCTCGTACCCGTATTGGCGCAGTTTTTTTATATTATCCTGAACTACGGGGTTGGCCAGCATCTTATCGTTCATCGCCGGACAAACAAGCGTCGGCTTGTTTTGCGCCATAAGAGTCGTTGTGAGCAGGTCATCGGCGATGCCTGAGGCGAGCTTGCCGATGATGTTACCGGTGGCCGGGGCAATCAAAAAGGCATCGGCAAAATCGGCAAGCGAGATATGCGCCATGTCAAACTCGCCGGCAGGCGCGAACATGTCCGTGTAAACAGGGCCCTGTGAGAGGGTCTGCATAGTCAGAGGGGTAATGAACTCCATGGCGCTTTTTGTCATGATGACGCGCACCTGTGCGCCCGCTTTGACGAGCACGCGCGTAAGCTCGGCGGCCTTATAGGCGGCGATGCCTCCGGTGATACCCAGAACGATTTTTTTATTGACCAGCATGCACTTCCATTACCTTTGATTTTCACGGAATATAACAATGTTTATAGGCAATATCAAGGCATATGTCTTTACATTGCAGGTTAATTTGCTGCCTCCTCCACCTGCAACAGCCGGCGGACAATCAGGAAACTTCTTCACTTGTTTTTTAATTTATGGTATAGTTTATCTCAAGATAGATTGATCATTTGCGCAGGACGCGCCGCTATATTGCAGTTTTTCGGATTTAATTTCAGAAGTTTGTTTGCCAATCGTTCAACAAAACAACTTATTTGCTTTTCGTAACCTGAACATGAGCAAACTCAAGAATCATAACGATCTGAAAACAGACGATGAATCTATCACCGGGGCAAACAACCATCCTCTTTCCGGACTTTCCTCAGACAAGACAAAAGACAAAACGACAAACCACTCGCATATGAACAGCGAAGAGTTCTACCGGGCCATCTTTGAGCATACGGCGACCGCCAATATGATTCTTGCCGAGGACACCACTGTCCTGTTCGTTAATGAAAATTTCGAAAAAATGATGGGCTATTCCAAGGAAGAAGTGGAAAATAAACTGCCCTGGACAAAATTCGTCGTTGAGGAAGATGTCGAATTGATGAAACAACGGCACCTGCAGCGAAGAAGAGCGCCCGCATCTGTCCCGACAACTTACGAGTTCAGGGGACTGACCAAAACAGGGGAGATCCGTCACATTTTTTTGAGCGTGGACATGATCCCCGGCACCGCTAACAGCGTAGCGTCTCTTTTTGATATCACCGAGCATAAAAAATCTCAGGAAGCCGCCCGGCATAGCGAGGAACGCTTCAAGGACATGGTCAGACTTTTGCCTGAAACGGTATTTGAGACAGACGTTGACGGGAAAATAACTTTTTTCAACGAACTTTCCTTCTCCCGCTTCGGTTTTACGCAGGATGACCTCGACAGAGGATTATACATTCAGGATGTACTGGCGCCTCAGGAACACGAATATTTTAAGACTGTTTTTCAAGACGTTGTCCGCGGGCAGTGGGTGGCACTGAAAGAATTGCTCGCACAAAAAAAAGACGGGGAAACATTTCCGGCACTGGTTCGTTTCGCCGGCATCTTGATAAATGGAGAACCGGCCGGCATCAGAGGGTTTTTAATCGATATTACAGAAAAGAAAACCCTGGAGAATCAGCTCCTGCACGCGGAAAAGCTAAAGGCCATCGGTACGCTTGCCGGGGGAATTGCCCATGATTTCAATAACCTTCTGATGGGCATTCTCGGAAATCTGACCATTATGCTCATGCACATGGAGGCCACCCATCCATTTTACGGCCGCCTCAAGATCATGGAAGATTACGTCCACCGAGGATCGAGCCTTACCCGCCAGTTACTGGGCTTTGCCCGCGGAGGCAAGTATGAAGCGCGCCCCACCGACATGGGCAGATTCGTTATCCAAAGCGCGGAAATGTTCGGCAGAACAAAAAAGGATATTTCCATTCAACTGAAGATCGGCGAATCTCTGTGGCCTGTGGATGTTGATCGCGGACAGATGGATCAGGTGCTTTTAAACCTTTTTGTAAACGCGTGGCAAGCCATGCCCAACGGCGGCAATCTTTATATATCGGTGGGAAATGTCGAACTGAGCAAAAAGGAAATGAACGCATTGGGAACTTCCGGGAAAAGATTTGTAAAGATTACCGTGTCCGACACCGGAGCCGGCATGGATGAAAAAATTATGTCCCGCGTTTTTGAACCTTTCTTTACCACCAAGGAACAGAGCCAAAACACAGGAATGGGCCTGGCCTCCGCTTATGGAATTATCAGGAACCACGGTGGTTACATTCAGGTTGAAAGCCGGCCCGGTAGGGGCACATCATTCATTATTTACCTTCCGCCATCGAACCATAAAGCCCAGGACGAACCGCAAAAAGACAGCCGGATATACAAGGGCACGGAAACCATCCTGCTCATAGACGATGAACAGATGATCATCGATGTCGCCTCCAGAATTATGGAGGAACTGGGTTATAAAGTTCTGAGCGCCACCAGCGCGAAAAAGGGGATCGAAATTTTTCAAAACAGCAAAGAAATAATTAATCTGGTCGTTCTGGATATGATTATGCCGGGAATAAGCGGTAAAGAAGCGTTCGATATTCTCCGGCAGGCCGACCCGTCCGTCAAGGTTTTGCTCTCCAGCGGCTTCAGTGTGGACAGCCAGGCAAAGGATATCATGGCCGCGGGCTGCCGAGGTTTCATCCAGAAACCCTTTACCATGGCACAGCTCTCGCAGAAGGTCAGGCAAATCCTTGACGGAGATCTGCACCCGGACAATGACCGGCGCCCTCCCCCGCCGACTGCCGCCACCCAACCACAAAATCACTAACAAGGATAAACGACCGCCAATCGGGGACGATATTCGGAAACTCTTTGGCTCTCCGTCGTATTTCCAACATTCTTTTTCCCTTTCTTCCGCGCAAAAAGCCGAAGCGCTCACAAAACCAACTGACGGTTGACATGTCGCCAGGATGGCCGGATGCTGACCGGAGAATCATTTTCTTAGCCTTTTCCTTTGCTTTTCCGGCTTGGTACGTTCATCTGTACATATGTGTTTGGGAAAACAAAAATAATTATCCCTCGACAATTTTTTGCCTTGAGTGTATGGTAGCACCGAATTATGGTCTTAATTGAATAATATTTCTCCCATCAGGGCAGAATAACTTTTTTTCCCAAACATGTTTTTTCATGGTGCCTGCCTGTCATGCTGAAAACATCCGCATACGAAGACGTCACTACCTATAAAATGGGAAGAAGCATTGGAAAATATGTTCCCTATTTTGTCCATGCCTTCTTGGTGGAAGACACGCTGATTGATACGGGAACGGTGTTTGCCGGCGCCGAATTTCTGGACGCACTGAAGGGACGTAAAATCAAACAGATCATTAACACCCATGATCATGAAGACCATACAGGAAACAATCACCTCATTCAAAAAAAGTATGGGGCCAGGATCTTTGCCCACCGTGATTCCCTCCACAACATCGAAAATCCCCGCAGGTTAAAACTCAGATTCTATCAGAAATGGGTCTGGGGGTACCCGAAAGGCTCCACCGCCGAAGCAATCGGCGACACCTTTTATATCGGCAAACAACCATTCAATGTAATTCCTTGTGCAGGGCACTCGGCAGGTCATATCTGCCTTTACGAACCGGACAGAAAATGGCTTTTTACCGGAGATATGTTTTGCGGTATCAGGAACATCTATTTGCGGCGCGACGAAAACTTCCATCAGATTCTTTCATCTTTGGAGAATTTGTCAAAACTGAAAATTGATACGATTTTTTGCAGCCTCAAGGGGGCCGTCACCGGCGGCGGCAACGCTTTATCCGAAAAAATCAAATACATGAAAAACCTGCGTGACAAGGTGCTTGGCCTGCATCAGGCCGGCAAAACAGCAGTGCAAATCAGAAACAAACTGCTCGGCCGGGAAGATATGATGTTTTTCATAACGGGCGGACACTTCTCAAAACAATTTTTAATCAATAATATTCTGACTACGATCGTCGGCAAAGCCTGAGTTGAACAGGAGATTATTCGTTTAAGCCTTGTTCAGTCGCTCCACCGGTGAAATCACTTTTTACTTGCTTGCAAAGATTCTGTTTGCTGATTTGGCATCAAGAAAGCAAATGAACTCACCTGCCCTTTTCAGCCTACGATTTGGCTTGCATTGTGAAGCATAAATGAATATGAAAGCCGCACTGAAAAAACCGCATAAAGGAGTATGCCGATGAGAAGATTTGGGCTTTACGTGACACTTATCGTGGTCGCAGCAGCGGCCGCGGCACTGGGGTGGCTTTATTTCACGGATCGTCTGGAAAGAGACAAGCCGTCCATTAAACTGGGTCAGGACATCTCCTCCGTCGGCAGAAAAAAAGATATCGGAATAATTTTTACCGATAAGGCAAGCGGTCTGTCCCGCCTTAATGTCGAAATCATACAAGACGACAAGTCGCACCCGCTCATCACGGAAAACATCGCCGGCAGAGGTGAAAGACAAAAGGCCCTCCGCCTGACGGTCAATACTGAAGATTTACAGCTCAAAAACGGACCGGCTGTCATCAGGGTGTCCGCCACAGATCATTCTCTTTTTAAAAACGAATCTATCCTGGCCCTTCAGGTCAAAATCGACACCGTCCCGCCGCAGATTTTCCTCCTCAACCCCGTTAACTACATAAACCAGGGAGGTACGGGATTTATCACTTACCGGACATCAAAACCGGCAACTCTGACCGGTGTGTATGTGGACGATACCTTCTTCCCCGGCTACACGACATTAATCAACAACCGGCCCGTATCGAGCGCATTTTTTGCCGTCAGCCCTGCTCCCCCGGAAACAAAAACCAAAATAACCGTTTTTGCCCGGGACGACGCAGGTAATGAAACAACCGTTGCCCTGCCTTTTACCTTAAAACCCAAAAAATTCCGCTCCGACAAAGTGAATTTAAGCGAGACATTCTTGCAGAAAATCGTGCCCGAATTTCAGGCCGCCAATCCTCATCTGCAGGATAAAACACCGGCTGAAGTATTCGGTTATGTCAATACACTGCTTCGTGATGACAATGACAGGACAATAATGAAGATCTGCAGTAAATCCATCAATAAAAGACTTTGGGAAGGGGCTTTCCTGCGGATGCGCAACGCAAAACCGACGGCCCTGTTCGGGGATCGTCGCACCTACATCGTTGACGGTGTGGATTTAGGCAGCTCAGTTCATCTCGGAATAGATCTCGCCTCAACAGCCGGCGCTCCGATTGAAGCAGCCAATCATGGAATCGTCGTCTTTGCCGGCTCTCTGGGCATATACGGCAATGCGGTCATCATCGATCACGGCCAGGGTGTGTTCAGCCTGTACGGCCACCTGTCCTCTATTGATACTGAAATCGGCCGGCAGGTGCGCAAAGAAGAAAGAATCGGTTTTTCGGGTCTTACCGGGCTGGCCGGAGGGGATCATCTGCATTTCAGCATTCTGGTCGGTGGACATTTCGTCAACCCGGTGGAGTGGTGGGATCCTCACTGGATTCGGGACAATATTCTGGCCAAATGGTAGTTTGGTGAAAAGCAGGAGCCACGCGCCAAGAGCTCCGGTGCAAAACCTGCCGCCACATTGCCGGCAGACACCAAACCCCGTACCCGAATCAAAGAGAGAGCTTTGATCATATGAAAAAGCTACCTTCCTTCGGGTTCTGTAGTAGAATGAACCCAGGGGAAATAAAAACAAAGGAGGTAGCCACCATGTATTAT
>Ga0208940_1001237_pt1 | contig 27823 bp, 24 predicted proteins | sample AD_JPNNA6_MetaG_FD_184445 | JGI IMG/M metagenome (GOLD analysis project Ga0208940, IMG submission 184445) | Active sludge microbial communities of municipal wastewater-treating anaerobic digesters from Japan - AD_JPNNA6_MetaG (SPAdes) (version 2) | ecosystem: Engineered > Bioreactor > Anaerobic... | reverse complement strand
GTCAGTTGGGGACCCCGGCCTGCCCGCCCCAACGCCGAGGAAATTCACCGGGACGGCGCAAAGGGACGACTTTGCCCCCGCGACCACGCTGCAAGGTGATCATCAAGGGTAAAAAAGCCGCCCCAACTGTCTGATTCAGGCTCGATTGTTCACTTGTAAAGGTTCTGCTTCAACTCGACGTCAGTCAAGTCAAGTTTACGTTGTCAAAAGTCCAATTAAGACCAACGGTAGGTAGACGAACCGATCGGTGGGCATGACGCGCACCGTGTCGGAAAGAACAGGCGTCACGCCCACCGTGTTGAGTGTGACGGTGTACCAGCGATAATTCTGCACATGCTCCGTCAGCACAAGCGAGCGCGTCGTGCTGTAGGGGTCGGTGACGGTGTAGATGGCGGCCGTTTGGGTATAGTAGTCGATGCGCCAGGTGGCGGTGGGCGGCAGGGTCGTGTTGACCTCCCAGGTCAGGCGGATGGCGCGGTCGGCCGGCGCGCCGTGCAGCGTCAACGCGGGGACAAACTCGTAGGCGCCGATGTCCCACGCCGCGCCCTGGGGCCGCGCGTGGCCGGCCTGGTCGGTGGTGAAATAGGCCGACAGGTCGACGCCGGCCTCTACTGCCGGCGACCCGTCGGTCGGTTGGTAGGCCACGTCCAGCAGCGGGTCTGGGTTGCCGGTGATGTGCGCCTGGCAGCCGGTGTTGGCCTTGAAGGTGTCATAGGACCACCAATTTCCTTTGAAGCCTGTGTAGGTGCCGCCTTGCTCGCCGGCGCTGACAATGTTGTAGTCGATGGTCACATCGGCGCCGGCGCCGTAGGCCCCGGCCGTCCAGGTGCTTTCCGCGGGGCCAAAGCCCCAGGGCGACTTGCCGACATCGCCGGTAGGGATGTTGTGCAGGATATTGTTCAAAACGTAGATATCTTTGACCGCAGGCAATGCACCGGCATCGTTGGCGAACGCCACGGTCAGTGCGCCGAATGGCAAACCGATCAGCGTATTGTTGGCGATGATGGCATCAGAGATAGAGGTTACGTTCTTGCGGGTGGAAAATGTGATCCCTCTCAGGTAGTCGGGGTCCTTGGCCGGGAAGGTGTGGTAGATCAGGTTGTTATAGATCCTGACACAACACTCCTGCACAGGGCTGTTGTCGTAGTACAGCTCATAGTAGATATAAGCGTTCGCCACTTTTGTGGGGTGATACATATCGTAGAACACATTGTTGTAGATACGTCCGTGTCCACCCAGCAATTGGATTCCATCCGGGTGTCCCCTTCCTTTGCCGTCAATAAGGCCGTGCAGGACATTGTTATAAAAGTCGACCCCTGAACCACCCTCCAATCCATCGTCCGAAAGATTGTAAATCTCGTTGTGGTGGATCAGGAATTGGCCATATTGCTGTTCCGGCGCTCCTGAAGACAATGCCAATTGATCCTGCCAGTTGTCGTGGATTCTACAATGGCTGACTTCCAGGAAGGGGATCTCGGTGACCGTGCCGATGAGAGCATAGACGCCAGCGTCGGAGTAGGCGTTCTCGTCATTGCCGTTGTTGTCAATCTCCAGGTATGTCACGAGGACGTGATGGGCATAATAGACATAGATGCCGGCGTCGCGGCATCCCGTCACCCGCAGCCGCTGCATGCCGGCATAGTTTCCGTCAATCGTGATATGGTTCCTGCCGACATAGATGCCCGTTCCGAAAGGCACCGTGTTGGAGTCGTTGGGATTCGAGATCGTCACCAGGCCGTTGTGCCCGGGGTCTTGGCCCACGCGGATGGTAATAGGCGCGCCGGCGGCGCCGTCAGCGCCGATCCTCAGCGGCTCCTGGTAGGTCTTGCCGTTGTTCCCGCCGCTGATGTAGATCGTGTCGCCCGGCTGCACACTGCTCCAGGCGATGTTGGCAAAGCTTGACCAGGCGTCCGTCCACGAGGTGCCGTTGTTGGCGCCCGTGGCGGCGTTGTCCACGTACCAAGCTGTTCCGGCAGCGCGCGCTGGCGGCGTTACTGCCAGAGAAGCACCGCTGACCCCGGTGACCAGCAGAGTGATCACGACGAACACTTTCCAAAACAACTTGTTCATTTCCTATCTCCTTGTGATTTTGTGTTGTTTGTACCCCTTGTCGCCTTGTCAGATGCCGACTATCCGGCGGCGCGGGGAAGTTGTACCCCGTGTGCAGTGTGCAGACTTCGCTGTAATGTGGTAGAAAAGGCCACGATAGCACACACCGCCCCAGGACGGTTCCAGAGGGGGTTGACGAGGAGGAATCAAGAGGGTGACCGTGGCGAAGTAGTTGGCCTGCAAGTACTGCCTGTGCTTCCTGAATATCAGTTCACCTTTTAATAATTTCCACTTTGTTCAATTATACTATGTTTTGTGAACAATACCTTCGCCAATTTGGAGTGACCTGAATTTTACCTCCACCTCTAGTGTTAAATGCGTAATTCAGCCACTAGATGCAGTGTGAAAAATCGCCATTTAGAATTTTGGCGAAGGTATTGGTGAAATCAACCACTTTAGCTCCCACGACACTGGGTAACGGCGCGCCGGCCCGCATCCCCGCTCCTGATTGACATCCCTGAGGGTTGTGCTAAACTAAATCTGAGGTGGATGAGTGAGGAGGTGTGTATGATGGGAGAACAAAATCAGCAGGCTGCCTTTCCCCATAACCAAAAGGAGACTGCTGGGGCGTCGGCGCCAGAAAAAATGAAGGTTGTTTGCATTGAAGATGAACCCGAAATGATCGAATTAATCCGGCTCATCCTGGGACGCAGAAACTTCGAGTTGATTGGCGCTGTGGGTGGGCGTGAAGGATTGGAGGCTGTACGCAAGATCAAACCCAAGTTGGTCCTGCTGGATTTGATGATGCCCGATATCGATGGTTGGGAAGTTTACCAGCGCATGAAAGCCGATGAGGAACTGAGCCATATTCCGGTGATTGTGGTCACAGCCAAGGCGCAGAGTATTGACAAAGTCCTCGGCCTGCACATTGCTAAAGTCGATGACTACATCACCAAACCATTCGGCCCTCAGGAACTTCTTGCCAGCGTCAACAAAGTCCTGGGCATGAAATTATAACCTTTCCCTGCTTCGATGTCACACGCCAGAAACTGTTTTGAGTGTGTTGGCGGAAAACCGACGGATGTTATAGAGCGCTAGGCTATCACCGGCCTGGCGCTTTTGTTCGTCGAGAAATTCATTATGACCTCTTCTGCCCTCAGGTGGATGAAAATTTCAGGGAGGCTTCACGTGGACGAGACGGAAAAGCACGCGATTGTTTCCAGGGTGCCCACTGCGGGCTTGCTGGCGATTGGCAATGAATTATTGAATGGCGCCGTCCGCGACATGAACCTCTTCACGTTGAGTCAACGCCTCACCCAAATGGGGTTCAGCGTTGAATATGCCGTCATGACCCGCGATCTCCCCGATAAGATCGCCGCTGCCTTGGGGTTCATCCTCGCGCACAAACCGGATGTGGTGCTATGCAGCGGAGGACTTGGACCCACCGAAGACGACCTCACGCTGGCAGCGCTTGCTCAGGCCCTGCACTTGCCACTCGTGGTGAACGAAGCCGCCGTGGAACTCGTCGAAACGCACTACCGTCGTTTGCTGGAACAGCATTACCTCACCCATCATGGCCCGGAATTTGCGCGCCGGAAGATGGCGACACTGCCTGAGGGCGCTTTTCCCTTGCCCAACCCGGTGGGAACTGCGCCCGGCGTCAAACTGGATTACCAGGGGACGCTCATCTATGGACTTCCGGGAGTGCCGGCGGAACTGGAAGCAATTTTCGCCGCCACGATTGTGCCCGAACTGCTCCAGCGTTTCCCGCCGGCGGGGTGGGCCGAGTGTGCTCTGCTCGTTCACTGCGATGATGAAGCCGAGGCCGCCATCCCCTTGCACGAGGTGGCGCGACGCCATCCCGATGTCTACCTCAAATCACTGGCGAAGCCTTTCCCCTCCGCCGGCGTCGAGGGACTGCGGGTGATCCTCACATCCCAGGCGACGACTGAAGCTGCGGCGCAAGCCGCAGTCGCCGCGGCCCTGGCCGATCTGCAACGTACTCTGGAAAACGCCGGTCTCCGCGTAAGCCGCAGTGTAACTGCACCTTCGGCACACCCCGATAATGAAAAATGGTAACTATTCAGCTAACCTTGCCAGGTTGTGAATGGGACTTTGGGGATGGTGCATAATGGGTTGACACTTTCGGTCATTGGCGCTGACTCTCTCATCCCCCCGTCCCCCTTCTCCCCCGCAAGCAGGGAAGAAGGAGGCGAAAAAATGAGGGGATGGGCTTATAGAAACACGCCTATCTCGCCATCCAAGAGCGCCTGACATACCAAAATCTGCGCTAAATTGTTTTGCCAGGTTTGCTGGCCTGAATAGATACACAAAATGATCACAAGATTCCTTGACTAACGACTATCAGACTCTTTTCAAGGGAATTCGTCATGAACTGGCGTTCACCAGCGGTGGAATGAAAACTTTTCACCACGAAGGGCACGCAGGACACAAAGAATTGGTGTTTTTCTCTGTGAACTCTGGGTGCTCTGGGGCTATTTTCAGAGGAGGTTAGCTATGTCTTTGACACTCAAAGTCGTTCCGATTGAGAAGCCGGAGTCCCTGAACTTCATTCTGGGACAATCCCACTTCATTAAAACGGTGGAAGACTTGCACGAGGCGCTGGTCTCAACCGTGCCCGGCATCAAGTTTGGACTTGCTTTTTGTGAGGCGTCAGGCAAGTCGCTGGTGCGTTGGTCGGGCACGGATGAAGCGCTGATCGAACTGGCCCGCCAAAATGCGCTGGCGTTGAGCGCCGGGCATAGTTTCATCATCGTGCTAGGCGAAGGCTTCTACCCCGTCAACGTCCTGAACACCGTCAAAATGGTGCCGGAGGTAGCGCGCATCTTCTGTGCGACGGCTAACCCCACCCAGGTCATCGTCGCCGAAACTGAGCAGGGGCGGGGCATCCTCGGCGTTATCGATGGGGAACTGACGAAAGGGATCGAGGGCGAGGAAGACATTGCCTGGCGCAAGAATTTCTTGCGGATGATCGGCTACAAACTGTAAGGACGCGAGCGCGCGTAGGTAGCCTTCCATGCGCTGGTTGGATTTGCTCAAGCGGGATCCGGTGCCCTGGTTGTTGGACCCCGTCAATCCCTCTGTCCGCTTGTTGACGCTCCGTCATCTCTTCAAAAAGCCGGAGGCCAGCCTTGCTGAAGACCGCGCCCGGCTGCTGGCCTGGACGCCCATCACAACGCTGCGGGAACATTGGAACCCGGTCAATTTTTGGGGGCGTGAGGGAGACCCGTACTTCGGTGGGGCGATGGGTAATTTCGGCACGCTCTACCTTTTCAGCCAGATGGCCGTTCCACTTTTCCCGGAAGTCTCGCCGGCGTGTGAGAATTTGCTGGACAGAGGGCGCAGCGACGACGGACGTTTTATGCTGGGAGGCGTCCCGACCTCGCCCTGGCTGTGCTATACCGGCATGGCGCTGCAGATCATGGAGCATTTCGGCTATGGAAACGATCTGCGCGCGCGCTCCGCGGGGCTGGCTCTGATCCAGACCGTCCTGCTGCACCCGGAACAGTTGAAGTGCTCGATTGCCAACGGAAGTTGCCACCACGGACTGGTCAAGGCGCTGGCCGGCCTGTTAAGTATGCCTGCCGAACAGCGCACGTCCGACGAAGAACAGGCCATGGCGGTGTTGGGCGAACATCTCATCAACTATCCCTATGACTTTGGGAGACACGATACGGAATGGCTGCAACCTGCCTTCCCCCGCTACTACCGCTCTGATCTGGTGGAACTGTGTCACGTCCTGGCGCAGACGCCTTCCCGCACTCATCCTCGTTTCCAGGCGTTACTCCGGCAGATGTTGATGTTGCAAGACGCGGAAGGGCGCTGGAACAAAAGCCGTCCAACGCCGCTCCTGTCCGAGGAGCGCATCCATCAGCCCAGCCGGTGGCTCACCTTTGAAGCTATTCACACCTTGACCCTGATCTACGGAGATGACATCTATGCGACCTGAGGGGCAACTCAACGCCGGCGTTCATGATGCGGTCATCCCGGCTGCATGCTGCCTTTACGTGATACGGATTCCCTTTTTGCCGTTGAAGTTACGCCTCTATTCCGGCGGGGCCTGTCCTAGCGTCAGCGCCTGCGCTTCTTCTTCCGCCAGCTCCCGCAACACAACCGGAAAACGTCCGTGAAGCGGGGACAGGCGTGCGCCCAGGCGCACGCTGGATGTCAGCAACCACGCCAGAGGAAAGCCGATGCCGCTGATGCGCGTCGCGCGTTGCCATTCGGCCAGGTCGCCGTCGTCCCAACCGCCCAGCAGCGCCGTGAGAAAGCCGTACAACGCCGGCGCCGGAATCAGTGCGGCCAAGAGCAATCCCACGCCGGCGGAGGAGGTGGGCGTCCCCCATCCATCCCCCACCAGGCGCAGTGCAGCATAGACAACCCACCCTGCTATCGCCGGCGCTATCACGGTCCGCCATACGTAGATGTGCATCCGTCCGATTCGGCGATAGAGGATCAGCCCGGCCACGATCACGCGCAGCATCAGTGCGAGGGCCCAGGCTACCGGACAGCCTGCCATGCCGCGCGCGGGGACAAGTAGCATCAGCAATCCCAGCCGCACGATTTGCTCGCCGATCGTCAACCACGAGGTGATGGCCGGATGGCCTGTCGCCACCAACACCGTGTTGGTGCACCACGCTCCCCATTGAAGCGCGCCCCATATCAAGAGCGGCAACAACCACGTTGCCACGTCGGCAAAGGCCGCACCCACCAGGCCTACAATGACGCGGTCGCCCACGGCGCTCAAGGCAGCGAAGAGAAATACGCTGAACCATATCCCATAATGCAAGCTCTGGCTGATGTAATACCGCAGCAACGTCTTGTAACCTTGAATATATGTCTCTGCCATGGCCGGCAGCAGCCCGCTGTAGAGGCCGAGCGCCAGAACATCGTAGGCCGCAGCGAAAGAAACGGCCAGTGTCCAATGGCTTTGAACGGCATCGTAGGTGGGTAGCAAGCGCGGGAGGAGAGCCATCTGCGCCAGAGCGCCCAACGGCACAAAGAGGGCGCCAAAAGTGAGCCGCCCCCCAAAGTTCAACATCTGCAGGGCGATCCGGCGGTCGAACGCCGGCATGAAAAACGCACGCGGTGAATAGCCGAGGCGCTTGTAGAGCCACAGGCCGGCGACAAAGCCCACCACCTCGGTCCCATAAAGTCCTATCCCTAATCCCAGGATACCCCCTACCGTCTCGCCGATGGCCGGGAACGCCGCACCCCACCGCCGCAACAACCACACGGCGGCACTCTGCATCAGGATGGACCCTACCAGGCTCCACAGCACCAGGTACTGCTCGTAATCCAGCCGCTGTATGGCGCGGAAGAAGAACCGAAAACCCTGGAAGAAACCGGGAAACTGCAGCAGCGCGTGGGCGACGAAATAAAACGCCAGGTATGCCAGCGCCGTGCCGGGTAAGATGAAGGTCGCCACCAGCAACACGATGCCAAACTGCACCGCCCCGCTGAGCAATTGCCACCACACATAGAACTGGAAGTAGCGAAAGGCTTCACGGGGATAGTGGACGCGCAGCGTCGCAAAGTAGTACACCGCAGCAACGCCGGTTCCCATATCGCAGAGCAGCCACACCGCGCCGAATCCCAGACTCGTGATCTCCCAGAGGCGTAAGGTGTGCGTCCACGGGATCAGCACACGCGGCAGATAATTCACTCCATAGGCGATGAACAGGATAAGTGCCGGAAAATAGGGCCATAGCAGCGTCAGCAGTCCGGCCAGTGGGCGGTGAAAGCCCACTATCGCCCATAAATTTTGCCGTGGGGGGGGCGTCGGCGTTGCGCGCCGTTCCTCCCAGATTTCCGGGTGCATGAATAGCCGTCGTCGGCTCCGGTAGAGCGCCCATCCCGTGGCGAAGATGGCGCTAACCACGCTCCCGATGATCCCCAGGCGCATCTTTCCATGGGGCACCGGGGAAAGGGGATAATCGGCGAAGGCCAGCACGCGCGACGTATTGGCGGCTTCGACAATCAGCCGGTAAATGAGATAGCGGAAATAAGGCCAGCTTTGCCACTCTTGATTCGACGGCGCACTGAACCATCCCCCGACGATCAAGACCTGCGCCTTTTCTCGCCCGCGGACGCGCTGGATGACCGGCTCGCGCGTAGTGGTCGTGACCACCGGCAGTAGCAGGTTGGGGTTGGAGATGACGGTACGCGCCTGAAGCGGCGGGGCGGAATCCCATGTGACCGCTTGGTGCAAGGTATCGGTCTCACCTCCACTTTGGATGGGCAACGCCCGGTCGGTATTTGCCATGCCGAAAGCGCCCACGCCGAACACCGCGCTCAAATCTTCGACGGTCTGGGGGAATTGCGGCCCGCAGAAAATGACTACACCCATGTTGCCCTGCTGCACCAGCGCGCTGAAAAGGTGCACCGTTTCCTCCTGGCGTGGGAAGAAGTCATTGAGCACTAAAACCTGCGCCAGTTCGGGCTGATCGACGCGCACGATGTAAGGAGCGGCGAGGTTGATGGCCTCGGCGATGACATCTTCAACGCCCACGTAGTAGACGCCCACCGGCGTGATGGACGTTTGCGCCAGCGCGACGGCGCTTCCTCCACCGGCGAGCAGCAGTGCGAGAAAGAGGGCCAGACACTTCTTCAGCCGCCCCGGCGAAGGGGGATGATGAACCCTCGCCGGGAATCTCACGGCTTGTCATCACCGGCCGCCGCGACCGGGGAGGCACGCGGCGCTTCAGCGGGTCGCTCCAGGGGTGGCAAATCCTCCGGTTTCTGTAAGCCAAACTGCTGGAGAAACTCGAACGTTGTCCCGTACAGGATAGGACGGCCGACGCTGTCGGCGCGTCCAACCTCTTCGATCAACCCGGCGGCAAGCAGAGTGCGCAGGACGCTATCAGAGCCAACGCCCCGAATGGCCTCGATCTGGGGGCGGGTGGCCGGCTGTGCGTAACCTACAATGGCCAGCGTTTCCAACGCTGCCTGTGAAAGGTGCAGATTGACTTCCAACCCCAGGAGTTTCTCGACAAGGGGGGCAGCTTCCGGCGCCGAGACGATTTGGAGACGCTTTTGATGGCGCTGTACCCGCAGGCCGGAAGTCGCCAGGCGCTTCTCCAACGTGGACAGAGCCGTTTCTGTCTCGTCGAGCGACAGGCCGGCGACTTCGGCCAGAGATTCTGCTGTGAGAGGCTGCGGCGCGACAAAGAGCAGGGCTTCGAGGAGCGCGTCCGGCGACAACGGTAACGCTTCATTCACGCCTTGCGATCCTCCTCAACGGGGATAGGTGGCGGTCCACCCCACTCTTGCGGTTTCTCTGCCGGGACGATCGGTTGGGACGGCAACGGTTTTTCCGCCGTCGAACGGGTTTTCTTTACGACGGTGGCGGGGGCCGGTGCGACTTTAATGCGCACTTCAGGCTGGCCGTAGACCTGAAGTCCCAGGTTGCCGGACAGGATGGTTTTCACCGTTTCCATCAACTCTGTCGCCAGGTTAGGGATGTTGGCCCCCGCTTCCACCTCCACGTCCACGATAGCCTGCACTTTGTCTTTTTTGGCGTGGACTTTGGGAACCACTTTGATGACATTCGGCAACGAGTCGAGCCTGTAGACAAGCTGCTGCACAATGCTCTCTGCGCTGACGGTCGCCATTCCTCCTGTGACCTGCTGCACGCGGATAAACCGCTTGCGCGTCGGGCGTACTTCCAGGAAGATCAAAAACAGGAGGAGAAGATCGACAATCAGCGCGAGGAACACCCCTCCTGCCAATCGCCATGCCGGTTGCAACTGGTTGAAGTATTGCCCCGCTCTGATCATCCACTCCCCCACCTGGGTGAGCAAAATGTGCGGCAGGACAAAGACAGCCGTCAATGCAACCATCAACGCCAGCAATATAACGACAAGAACAACGCGATTCACCGTATTCATATTTCACCTCCTCGGTCTATAGCCATCAAAGCCCCAGAGTTCACAGGGAAAATAAAAACGCTGTGTTCTCTATGGCAGAAATTTTTATTGACGAGGCTGTACCCTGGGTTCGGCCACACTCCTCTCCTCAGAAGTTGATCCACACCTCATCCACATAGGCGCGCAGGGTTTCCTCAACCAGCGTGGTGACATCGATCTCGCTCTCAACGCGCAGAATCTCATCCAGACCGGCCTGGGTCGCCGGGTGGGGCGCGTGGAGCGAACATGGATCCCGGTAGGGTTGGATGGAAAGGTCGTAGGTGCCAAGACGCTGCGCCGCGGCGATAATCTCAGCCTTGTCGTAGCCGATGAGAGGACGCAGGACGGGCAGCGTCGTCGCCCGGTTGATCATCGAGATGTTGGGCAATGTCTGCGATGCTACCTGCCCGACACTCTCCCCGGTGACCAGCGCCAGACAGTGGCGCTGCTCCGCCAGGCGCTCCGCCACCCGCATGATAAAGCGACGGAAAACCACCGTCGCAACGCGCGTGGTGATGGCGGCCATCGCTGCCTCGAAGGGCGCGGCAGAAATCATGTAGAGGGGCGCCGCGAGTCGATGCGGGGCCAACACCGTGCGCGCCATGGCTACGATTTTGGACGTGCGTGCCTGTTCTACATCCGGCAGCAGGTGAAAGTGCAGCAAATCGAGCGTGCAACCGCGCTTCAACATCATGTGTGCCGCCACCGGTGAATCGATCCCCCCGGAAAACAGCGCCAGTACGCGCCCACTGACGCCGACCGGCAAACCGCCCGCTCCTGGAATCCGGCGAATGAAGAGATAGGTCGCGTCCTCATAAATCTGGATCGTCAACGTGATGGCAGGGTCCTTGAGCTTCACCGGCGCGCCGATCATAGCCACGATCCGCGCTCCAATTTCGCAGTCGACGTTTTGTGACGTAACCGGGAAGCGTTTGTCTCCGCGGGTCGTATTCACCTTAAAGGTCGTCGTCGGTGTGATCACGCTCGCGGCCAGATGCAAGGCGGCCTGGCTGATCGCCTCGAAATCCGTCGCCACTATCGTCGCCGGCGCGTAGTAAGCGATGCCGAAAATCTTGCCGAGACGTTGTTCGATGGCCGCCGCCGGCATATCCGCGCACACTTGGACGAGAATGTGACTGTGAAAGAACTGTACCGTTGTCCCCGGCGTATCGGTAAAGACGGTGCGGATGTTATTGATCAACTGCCGCGCAAAGAAAATTCGGTTGCGCCCCTTCAATCCTAACTCGCCAAAATGGACGATATAAACCTGCATGCACGTTCCCTTAAAAATAGTCCGATAGTCGTCAGTCAAGTAGTCGTTATCATAGCACAGACTGCGATCACGTAAAGAGGGAGCAGCAAACTAATACCGCGCGGCGCAAATACCTTCCCCGTTTATGCTTGCCCGGGATCGTCATATCCCAGCGTAGCGCGTGAGAACCGCGGATCTAACGATCCGCTCCGAGCGGCGATTCGCTCCAAGCATGGCTAACGGGTGTTAAAGTACGGCGGCGTGTGAAGATCACACGCCGCCGCGAAGATCGAACGAGCCGCAAGGGGGTCAGGCACGCCGCCGGGCTGTCCCTAAGGCTACCGAGATCACGGACCCCAGCGCGAAGAGCGCCAGCGCGGCGCTCAGAACTTTGTTGTCCGCAAGGCCGCTGGCCGGCAGGATGCCACCCCCTGCACTACCGCCCTTTTTGGGATAAAGGCCCATATAGGCATAGGTCACATGGTTGCCTTCCGTACCCGGCACATACACCACTTGCTCTGTCGGCGTGGTGGCGACGTAACCCTCTGGAACGTGGAATGTCACTTTCCAACCGCCCTTGGCCAGCGGCGCCGGCCCGAAGGTGCCTGTGGCATACGTGTTGCCATACGCATCAACACTTTGCCATTCCGAGAAGTAAGTGTGGCTGTAATCGCCGTTGGAGATAGTGAAATAGACCCAGCCCAGGCCCTTCTCGTTGGCATCCATCTTGCCGTTGCGGTTGCTATCCACGAAAGCCGCGCCGCGGATCGTTCCTTCGTTGGGGCCGTAATCGGCGCGAACGGTGGTGACGGAAAACACACTGAACGCGCATAACGCCACAAGGATAGCACATAGCATTTTTCTGGACTTCATAGATAACCTCCTCTCTGAAAATAGTATCCTCAACAAGTTGAGGACTCCTCCTACCATTTACTTTTTTTCAGGCAAGTCGAGACCGAAATCTTATATCTCTTCTATTATAGAACAAGAAAATCCAACAGTCAAGCGAGGGGGAGAATCAATTCTTTCTTTGGGGACGGCCAATCTTACAAAAACGCGCGGCCCGGGCCGCGCGTTTGGAATGGTGTCTTGTGGCAGGTCAAAAAATCCAGTTCAGCATTGTCAACACCAGCCGTTCCAGCAGGCTCAGCAGGAAGAAGGCAATCAGCGGCGAAAAATCCAGTCCGCCGAATGTGGGCAAGACACGCCGAATCGGCGCGAGCAGCGGTTCGGTGATATCCCACAAGAAGCGCATCACCCGGCTGGAATAGGGGACATGCATCCATTCAAAAAGGATGCGCGTCAACAGGGCCATACTGTAAAGCTCGAAGACCAAACTCAGGACGAAAACCAGGAAGTTACCCACATTGGGCAGTGGGCTTCTAACCCATCCCGGAATGTAGAGGATGAATTGCAGCACCCACACAATCAGCGCTCGCCCGACCCAGATAACGATGACCGCCACTGCCAGCATCGCTATGGTGGGCAGGTCGTAGCGTTGGTAGGAGGGGATGCCGAGAATCTTGCCGACCAGCTTGAGCACCGGGTCGGTGCCCAGCGTGAGCATACGCATCAGCGGGTTCTGCGGCGAGACGCGGAACAGTTGCAGTACCAGGCGCAGGATCAGCATCAGCCCGATCACGCCCAAGAGAATATTCAGCACTTGAATCATTATATTGATGATCATGATGTCACCTTCCGTAAACGTAGGAGAGACTCTGACCCTGGCCAAGGTGCCAGGATGACTGCTTTAGAATACGAAATTATGCTTTACAGGTTGTACGGGCCGAAGATAGCGCGCCCAATGCGCACGAGCGTTGCTCCTTCCTCAATGGCGACTTCAAAGTCGTCGGTCATGCCCATCGAAAGATGCGGCAGCGGGGCGTCGGGGAACTGCTCACACAGCGCGTCCCGCAGTGCACGCAGGGAGGCAAAGACCGGGCGTGTGGTTTCGGGATCGTCGACCAGCGGTGCCATCGTCATCAAACCCTCAAGGCGCAGGCACGGGAGCGCCAGCACGGCGGCGACTTCGGCGTACAGGCGCTCGCGGATGTCGGCGTCATGTTCCCATCCGGCGACGGCATAGCCGTATTTGCTCGCTTCGCCGGAGACGTTGCACTCCAGCAGCAGGGGCAACTCGCGCCCGGCTTCGACCGCCAATGCACTTAATTTTTGCGCCAGCGCCAGCCGGTCGACGGCATGAACAACGTCAAAATACTCCAGAACCAGCGGTGCTTTCCGCCGTTGAATGTGTCCGATCATGTGCCAGACCGGCTTCATGTCACCGCCAGGAAGCCGCGCCGCCGTCTCCAGCACCTTCTGCGCTCCTTCTTCAGGACGGTTCTCGCCAAAATCGCCTTGCCCATGGTCCCATGTGGCAAGGATGGCATCCACGGGGAAGGTTTTGGTAACGGCGACCAGACGCACGGTGGTGGGGTCGCGCCCCACACGCAGAGCTGCCTCGGCGATGCGCGCCCGCGTCCTTTCCAGGTTCTTCACAACGGTAGTCAAGGATGCGCTTACCATTGATCATCCGACCAGTAGCGGCTGCCATCATATTCGTCAAAAAGCGCAGGGGGTTGTTTCTGGCGGAAGAGCGGCATCAGGATCATGCCGCTGACGAATCCGCCGATGTGGGCCCACCATGCCACGCCGCCGGTTTGCACGTTGACATTGAGCGATGCTACCCCGTTGAGGAATTGCACGAGGAACCATCCGCCCAGCACGAGCACCGCCGGCAGATAGATGGTTGTATAGATGAAAATCAGCGGCACCAAAGTGCGCACCCGCGCATGGGGAAAGAGCAACAGATACGCGCCTAACACGCCGGCAATCGCGCCGCTCGCGCCGATCGCGGGGACGGATGAGGTGGGCATCGCCAGGACTTGTGCTATCCCCGACAAAACGCCACACAGCGTATAAAAGATGAAAAATCGCCCATGCCCCATACGATCTTCCACGTTATCGCCGAAAATCCACAGGTAGATCATGTTGCCGATCAAGTGCGCCCAGCCGCCGTGCAAGTACATCGCCGTGACCAGAGTTACCAGGGTCAAGGGATTGGTCCAGCCGGTCATGATGTTGATCGGCGTTGCCCCAAACATCTGGGCCATCTGGTCGGCCGCCGGTTCAAAGAACACTTCAAACAGAAAGACAATCGTATTGGCCGCAACCAACCCCAGTGTGACTGTGGGAAAATGTCTTGAGGGTATATTGTCACTCAATGGAATCATAGTCGCCTCCCTTGAAAATAGCCCCAGAGCACCCAGAGTTCACATCGTATTCTCCCCCAGCCTTTCTCAGCCGAACATCCCCTCGGCCTTTTCCCGCGCGCACCGTCTATGTCAACCGGGCGGGCAATGGCGTTTCCGGCGGGAATGACCCGGACTATAGCAGTGTTTTGGGGTCAGGAATCTGCCCCGGGTGCAGGAGCGAGACGGCTTCTGCATACCCTGGCGCCTGCATCGCGCAGGAGTTGGCAGCACGTACCTGGGCAATGGCTGCTTCTGGCAGCATGTTGTGGTAGATGACCAGATACCCGGCCAGGATTACCCCGCTCCGATCACATCCGGCGTGGCAGTGTACCATGACCGGCGTTCCGCCCGCGACGCGCTCATGGATGAATGTCCACGCCGGCAGCGCTTCGTGGATGAAGGCCTTGCGCATCCCTGCCGAGAAGAGGAAAAGCGGTGGAAAATTGACTTTGAGATGCTCCAGGCCATACGCGCTCAAATCTTCTACCGGCTCTTCCAACGCCAGGGAGACGACGGCGCGAATTCCGCCGGCGTAGAGTTCGGCAGGACGCCATGGGGCGTGAAGCGGACCGGGGCGTCCACCTAGTAGCTTGTCAATGACCCAGTAAACGTATTGCATAAATCCATTGTATATGCAAGCGGCAAAGCTGTCAAAGCCGGCTACAGTGGTTGCCAAAATATCCTTGTTAAGGTATAGTTAACGTAACTATTCAGCCACCCTCGCCAGGTGGCAGCGGGACTTTGGGGATGGTGCATAAGGGGTTGACACTGTGGCCGTAGGGGCTGACCTTCCATTCCCCCCTCTCCCCCCGCAAGCGGAGGAGAAGGGAGGCAGGGGGGAGGGGCTTATAGAAAAGTGAACTCGTCAACGGTGAATATCGCCGAAAGCAGGATGTATGGACAAAGTGGATGAAAGCATGCCGGATGAAGAAGCCGAAGCATGGTCAGATGAGATTGAAACGTGGCTCGATGAGGTTCAAGAGGAGCTTCTCGATGTTGAGGAAGCTGCCGATGAGGAAGTGGCCTCGTCACCAGAGGTTCCGTCAACACAACCTGAGGGGCGAGGCCCTATGTCGCCCATTGGAGTCCGGTTTCAGCCGGCCGGAAAAGTGTATCATTTCGTCGCGCCGGTAGATATGGGCCTGAAAAAAGAGGATTGGGTGGTAGTGGAGACAGTCTACGGCGAGCAGGCCGGTCAGGTCAGTGAACCGGACGCAAAACTCCCGGAGGGTGTTTCCCCAAAACGTCTCAAAACGGTCTTGCGGCAGGCCACAGCTTTGGATATGGCGCGCTTCCAACTCATGCGTGAGCGCGCCGCGCGCATGGTTGAAGTCGCCAGGGAAGAAGCAAAAGCGCAAAAGCTGGATATGAAAATTTTTGCGGCGGAATTCACTCTCGATGGAGCCGGCGCTATTGTTCTGGGCACAGGGAATTCGAACAAGAAGGACCTCACCAACTTTCGCCGCCGTCTTGCCGCCCGCATGAACTGTCGGGTTGAAGTCAGGATGGTCGGACCGCGCGACCACGCTAAAACACTGTGTGGCTACGGCGTCTGCGGGGAAGAGCGCTGCTGCTGCCGTTTCCTCACCGAATTCCAGGCCGTCTCTATCAAGATGGCCAAGGATCAGGCCATTTCGATGGCGCCTACGGACATCACGGGCATGTGTGGCCGCCTGCGCTGTTGCCTGGCCTACGAACACGAGGTCTACAAGGAAGAAGCCAAGAGCCTGCCGAAGCTCAAAGCCCGCGTGCAGACGGAAAAGGGGTTGGGGCGGGTGATCGATCTGGACATTCTCAAAGCAGAGATCGTCGTTGAGATTCCTCCCGATGGCCCACGGGTCGAGCGCGAGCGTTTTCGCTTCCGTGCGGATGAGGTCAAGGTTGTCACGTAGCAAACTATAAGCGGTTAAAAGGGGTTGATGGCAAGAGTCGCTTATCCGATGACCCGTGGGGTGCGGCATTTGCAGGACAAGGAAGTGACCTTTACACCCCATCTTTATCCCTTTGAAGAGCATGGCGGAACAGGCCACGCGGCCAACTGCCTGAATGTAGACGAGCACATTGTCATCAAAACGCTCGTGATGGAAAGGGACGATGGTAAGCCGTGCCTGGTTTTGATGCATGGGGACCGGGAAGTGTCTACCAGGAACCTGGCCCGGGCGTTGGGGGTCAAATCTGTCACCCCCTGCGATGTTGCCAAAGCCGAGCGTGTGACCGGCTACCAGGTGGGTGGGATCAGCCCTTTTGGCACGCGCCAACCGCTGCCGGTTTATGTTCAAAGCACTATTCTGGACCTGCCCTGCCTCTACATCAACGGCGGCAAGCGCGGTTTCTTGGTGGAAATCACGCCTGAGGCACTGCAAAAGGCGCTTCCTGTGCAGCCGGTTGATGTAGCCATCATTGCATAACCCATGGCTCGGCGATCCGCTCCAAGCATGGCTAACGGGTGTGGAATTTCTGCCTCGATGTACGAGGGATAAGCGGCTCGTCCTCGCGCCTTGGCCGCCGGCAGGTTGTCTCGAAATCTGTCAGCGGTGATTGGAGGAAATGCCCTATTGACAAGTGCGATTTTCAGGTTACAATTGAATTGTTCATTGAAACTTCAACCACCGGCCTGAAAAGCTGTTAGCATGGCAGATGCGGTTTGGCTGAAGGAAATGCAGTTTGGTTATGCAATAAGGAGGCTCGCCATAGAAGCTACATCCTCTGCAAGATCAGTTCCACGGGAAAAATCGAGATGGAGTCGAGATAAGATTTATACTAACCTCTCTTACTTAGCCATGGTGCTGCCGGGGGCGATATGGTTGTTGTTGTTTTCGTATCTTCCCATGCCTGGTGTCATCATGGCGTTCAAAACCTATAAGCTGGTCAAACCGCCTGCCGATTCTTTCATTCAAAACAAGTTCATTTACAGCCTGATCAAAAGCCCCTGGGTGGGGCTGGATAACTTCCGTTATCTGACCCTGCCCACGAATATTGACGCCACACTGACGTATATTCGCAACACCGTTTTGTATAACCTGCTCTTCATGGTGGTAGGGCTGGTGCTTTCTGTGGCTTTGGCGGTTATGATTTTCGAGATGACCAACCGCTTTTTAGCCAAACTCTATCACTCCATCTTTTTCCTCCCGTTTTTTGTCTCGTGGATTGTGGTGGCCTATGTGGTTTATGCGTTGGGCAGCTCCAAAGGGATTATCAACAGCATCATCGTTCCTATGGGGTTTACGCCGATAGAAGTCTATAAGGAGAAACTGGCCTGGCCGTTTATTTTCCTGATAGCCAATATATGGAGATATACCGGCAACGGGTCCATCATCTACCTGGCCACCATCACCGGCATTGATCGTGAACTGTATGAGGCTGCGGCGATTGACGGCGCCGGAAAATGGAAACAATTCACGCACATTACCTTGCCGCATTTGATTCCGGTGATCGTGCTGCTGCAAATTCTGGCAGTAGGCCGCATCTTTGGTTCCGATTTTGACATGTTCTATACGCTTCCCAATGGCGCCGCGCTCGTCAAGGATGTCACGCAGACACTGGATGTCTTTGTGTACAACATGCTGAGAAGCACGACGCCGCTTGGTTATCCTGCAGCGGCTGCGTTCGTGCAATCCATCGTCGGCTTCATTCTTATTTTGATCACCAATGCTATTGTGCGTAAGACCAGACCGGAAATGGCATTGTTCTAAGGAATTGCTCTACAATGAATATCAATATACCCTTGAAAGCGGATGCAAACTTGTTGGATAAGCCTATTTTGCCGAAGAAAAAAGAGCGCGATATGCTGGCTCTTTCGCCGACGGCGAACGCCGTCCTGACGGTGCTATTGGGAATCTGTTGTATTTTGATGTTGATTCCTATCTACGTCATTGTCATTGCCTCGCTTACCTCGGAAGCCTCGCTCGTTGCGGACGGCTACCAGTTATGGCCGAAGGAATTTTCGGGTATGGCCTATAAGTTCCTTTTCAGCCAGGGTTCGATTGTCATTACGGCTTACAAAAACACGATCATATCCACCGTGGCCGGGACAGCCCTCGCCGTTCTTATGGTGGGGTTATATGCTTACCCGCTTTCGCGTGACAACTTCAAATTCAAGGGCTTCTTTACTTTCTTTGCCTTCTTTACCATGCTGTTCGGCGGTGGGCTTGTGGCCTACTACATGGTGACCCGGCAGATTCTGCAAATCCAAAACAGTCTGTGGGCCTTGTTCCTTCCCTCCGCTTTTAGCCCGTTCTGGGTGATTGTCATGCGCACCTTCTATAAATCGAACGTGCCCAATGAGATCATCGAATCGGCCCGTATCGATGGCGCCAACGAATGGCGTACGCTTTTCCAGATTGTCATGCCGCTGGCCGTGCCCGGTTTGGCGACGGTCGCTTTGTTCAGCGCGATTGGCATCTGGAACAACTTTTTTAACTGTCTGATTCTGGTGGACGAAGCCAAATACTACAGCCTGCAGTTCACCATTTATACGACGTTAAACAACATCCGCTTCTTGCTTGAAAACGCGGACAAGATGCAAGGTATCGTCAACATGTCCCAACTTCCCTCACAAACTTTCCGTATGGCCATGGCGGTGGTCACTGTAGGCCCCATTATTTTTGCCTATCCCTTCTTCCAGCGCTATTTTATCCGCGGTTTGACCATTGGCGCTATCAAGGGGTAGAACGGCTGTTTTCATCTGCCGCTGTACTTTTCAGGACTTACGCAAGCCTAGCTCGAATCAAGCGACGGAGGATGGGTAGTGACATAAGTCCTATCTTTGTTGAGCTTCATGGGGCCATTGATGCCGGCATGAAGAAAAATCTGTGGTTTGAAGGCTGAAGTTTTAGCCGGTGGTAACCTGGGTTGAGAAAGGAGGTGTCGTCAAAGGCCCGCCATTCTCGGGATGAAAGAGGAGGACGGGCAGCAAAAAGTTGAGGCGCAGTTCTGTTTTCAAAGATGAATTCGTGGTGTTAATCACAAAACTAAATAGTTTAGCCAAAGAAGGAGAAATATCATGTCTAAGAAACTGTCCCGTCGTGAGTTTTTGAGAATTGCCGGCATGGCTACTGTCGGCGGCGTTCTCGTAGCCTGTACCAAACCTACCGCCGCGCCTACAACAGTGGCCACAAAAGCACCTGAAGCCCCTGCAGCTACGGCGGTACCCAAAGCCACTGAAGCCCCTGCAGCTACGGCGGTACCCAAAACCACTGAAGCGCCCGCCGAAACCGTAGTTCTCGACTACTATTGGATCGGTAATGGGGACACCGATCAGCGCGCAGCGGTTGAAGCCGCGATCAACGAATATGTTGAGCCTCTCATCGGCACCAACGTGGTCTTCCATATCATTGGCTGGGGTGATTGGGCCTCCAAGGCTGTTACCGGCATCCAGGCCGGCGAGAAGATCGACATCTTCTTCACCGCTGACTGGTCCTACTATATGATGTTGGCATCCGCAGGCCTGTTTGCCCCGTTGAATGACGACAATGGGCCGAACGGCAATCTGCTCGAACAATACGGTCAGGGCATCTTGACCAGCTTGAACCCCGCGTTTATCACCGGTACGCAGATTGACGGCGTCAATTACGCGGTTCCTACCAATAAGGAACTGACCGTTCCCATGGGCTTTGTCTACAATGCCGTCCTGGCTGAGGAAATAGGTTTCACCCCTGAAGAGGCTGCCAAGGTTAAGAAAATGACTGACCTTGAGCCCTGGCTCGAAAAGGCCAAAGCAGCCCGCCCGGATGAGTATCCTTACCTCTTCAGCGGTCAGTGGTGGGGTTTCGAGCCCTGGCTACCCAGCCTCGCTGAAGCTGTTCCCGCCAATGTAGTCAACATGAAACAGGATCCCGATGCCAGTGGCAAATTCGACGAGACCATTCAAAGTGTATGGGAAACCGACGTCAACAAAGAGTATGCCACCCTGATGCGCAAATGGTATCAGAACGGCTGGGTTCATCCTGATGCCGGTCTGACTACTTTCAACTCCACCCCGATCATGAACGCGGGGCAGTTCCTCATCACCACTCAGCCTTTGAAGGGCAACAACATCAAGGCGCAGGAGCTGGTGAACGCCTCCGGCAATCCTGATCTGGAATTGTTGGAAATCTACGGCCAGGCTAAGGTCAATGTGACCCACCATGCCGGTGGTTCTATGCTCGCTATCCCTGCTATGTCTGAGTATCCGGTGCAGGCCATGAAGTACATCAACCTCATGCACACCGACTCTAAGTTGATCAACATGATGCTATTCGGCGTTGAGGGCAAAAACTGGGAATTTGAGGCTGATGGCCGCGTGAACATCATTGACAGCGCCTGGTATGGTGCGCACGGTGGCGCGTGGACCCTGGGTAACACCATGATCCAGGCGGTCTCCAACAAAGAAGATCCCGACAAGAACAGGATGTTGATCGAGTATGCCAATGATTCGGTCAATAGCCCTACCCTTGGCTTCCGCTTCCGCTCCGAACCCGTTGCTGCTGAGCTGACTGCTTTGAGTGCAGTTGTCGATGGTATGAACCAGGCTCTGATGTCCGGTTATGTTGACCCCGAAGTCGAACTACCAAAATACATTGCTGACATGAAGGCTGCTGGTCTCGACACGATCAAGGCCGAGGTTGAGAAGCAGTATGCCGAGTGGAAGGCCAAGAAAAGCGCGTAATAGGTCCGGGTGAATCGCCTGAACCGGGTTTGAAACACAAGGGACTGTCTTGGTACCAAGACAGTCCCTTGTGTCATCCATTTTGTCATCTATGGATCCGCTCCATGGAGGGAGCGACGCTTATCGCCGTGTCAAGTTGGTCTAGGCGAAGTTTTCCAGCAGTTCCAGCACGAGGTGCAACTGCGGGATGGCATCGACGTAGGAATACATCCCACCGGTGTAGCGCCCTTGCTGGACGAGTTTCGCGCCTTTGCCCTCCAGGTAAGCGACCACTTTGTCGCTGTCCTTGACGAAGAAGGCGATGTGATGGACCCCCTCACCCTTCTCGTCGAGCGCTTCCTGCCACGTGGAAGGTTTCCCATCCGGCTCGATCAGCTCAAGCTGCACCTGTCCCATATCGAAGAACGCCAGTTTGGCGCGGGCCTCGCTTGGCTGCCCGCGATACACAGTCTGCGCCTTGTCGTACTCGTCGGTGACGGTGATGGCAGGGTGGGGCAGACCCAGGATATCGCAGTAGGCCGCTGCAGATTTCTCGATGTCTTTCACGACCAGGCCAATCTGACATACGATGTTGGTTCCAATTCCGGTTTGTTCGCTCATAATGATCTCCTTATTAGAATTAACCACGAATTCTGTACTGGTCAACAAGATGCTGGACACGCGGCTCAATTCGTCCCCGCCGCTGAGCACGCTGAGAAATAGCATCCATCGCGGCGAACTCGGCGCTCTCGGCGGTAAAAAACGCGTTTCTTTGATTAAGGTAGCAACTTGAGTTATCTATTCAGGCGCTCGGGCCGGCCTCTGACCGTGCCCGCTCCTGCCTGGGCCGGCGGTGGCACCCATCCCCCCCCCAGGAAGGGGGATTTTTGTAGGGGGTGTGGCGGGCGGCGAAGCCGCCCGCCACACCCCCATTTTTTCGCCCCTTCTTCCCCGCTGGCGGGGGAGAAGGGGGTTGAGGGGATGAGAGGGTCCTCGCGTCACAGAAGCGTGCTATCGGGTGTATCAGGGGTCGCGTTCCGCTGAGGGCCAGACGGCCCGATACGCTGCAATGATCTTGTCCAGTAGCCGGCTATGCTTCTCGTCCACGATTTGCCGCGCCGGGTCGGCCTCGAACCAGGCGATGATCTCCTCTGCGCCGCGACTGAAAGGGATGGTGGCTGCGAAATCCGGGACGAGGCGCTTGATTTTGCTGTTGTCGAAGATAACGCTGTGCGTCTTGTCGCCGAGTAACCCCGCGCCCCAATCGGGATCAAAGGCGTTAATGAGTTCCGAAGGAACGTGGACGAGCTGCGGTTCAGCTATGCCCGCCGCCTGCGCCACGCTACGGAAGATCTGATCCCACGTGAGGACTTCGTCGGAGGTGATGTGGTAGGCTTCGCCGATGGCTTGCGCATTGCCGAGCAGTCCCACGAAACCTTTGGCGAAGTCTCGGTGATGCGTCAGCACCCACAGCGATGTCCCGTCCCCGTGGACAACCACCGGCAATCCCTGGCGCATCCGCTCTACGATGGTCCACCGTCCGCGGAAGGGCAGCCGCGTGCGATCGTAGGTGTGCGCCGGACGCACAATCGTCACCGGGAAACCGTCGTCGCGGTAGGCGCGCCACAAGCACTCTTCAGCGGCGATTTTGTCCCGCGAATATTGCCAGAAGGGGTTGTGCAAGGGGGTGGATTCGGTGATCGGCAAACTCCGCACCGGCTTATGATAGGCTGACGCGGTACTGATGAAGATGTACTGTCCGGTGCGTCCACGAAACAAGGTGATGTCTGTCTGGACGTGGGCGGATGTATAGGCCACCCAATCCACGACCACGTCGAACGTCAGTTTGCCGATGGCGGCCTGCACCGACGCCGGGTCGCGGATGTCGCCGGTCAGCACCGTCGCGCCGGCCGGGATCGGGCGCTCGCCGGTTAAGCCGCGATTGAGCAGGTACAGATCGATGCCGCGTTCCACCGCCCGTTGGGAACACGCGGAGCTGATCGTGCCGGTGCCGCCAATGTAGAGGACTTTCATAGGTCACCTGTCAGTTCTGCCAACCGATCATACACCGGAACCAGTGCGGTGTAGGTCTCCTGGAAGAGCGGATACAACTCCGCATAGACGGCTTGCGCAGTGGGGTTGGGTTCGACAATTTCGGCTACCGGGTTCATCGTTGCGGCCATCTCGAAGCCCGGATACAGCCCTACGCCGATGCCGCCCGCCAACGCCGCGCCCATCGACGTGGCTTCGTCCAGGATCGCCAGACGGTGGATGGGCAGGCCGTACACGTCGGCCATGATCTGATTCCACAGACGCCCCTTCGCGCCGCCGCCGATGAGCCGCATAGCATCCACCCGCGCGCCCTGCGCCCGGAAAGCGTCCAGCGTCATGCACAGATTCATCGTCACGCCTTCGAGGACGGCGCGGAGCATATCGGCGTGGGTGTGGCGGATGGTGAGGCCGACGAAGGCCCCGCGCGCCTGGGGGTTCCAGTATGGACTGCGTTCGCCCATCAGGTAGGGCAGGAAGAGCAGACCGTTCGCGCCGGGCGGTGATTGGGCGGCGCGGTCATTCATCAGGTCGTAGGCGTTCAGGCACAGCGCCTGCGCTGCCAGGGATTCAGCCCCACATACTTGATCCCGCGCCCACTGATACGACGCCCCCGCCGCTTGGGTGGTCCCGGTGGGCATGAACATCCCCGGGACGAGGTGGCAGTAGCAGAAGGTGCGGTATTCCGGATCGAGAAGCGGGTGGGGCGTCGCCAGGGCGATCCACGCCGACGAGCCGATGTAGTTGTAAGCGGCGCCCTCGGCGACGACGCCCGCGCCCGTCGCAGCGCACACCCCGTCTCCACCGCCGATGACGACGGGGGTGCCCGCCGCCACGCCGACTTCCTCGGCGACGGACGGCAGTACCTCGCCGGCTACGTCAATAGAGCGCAGCACGTCCGGCAACTGGGCGGGATCGACCCCGGCGGCGGCGAGAATGCGCGGTGACCACGCGCCGGCTGCCAGGTCATACAAGTCCATGCCGGAAGCGTCCGACATGTCGGTGACGAAGGCGCCCGTCAGCCGGGCGACCATCGCATCTTTGGCGTGGACGAATTTGCAGGTACGTCGGTAGATGTCGGGCTGGTGGTCGCGGATCCACAACATCTTGAGCAGTGAATAACTTTCGCTGAGGCGGTGCCCGGTGATGCGGTACATCTCGTCGAACGAGAGGCGCTCCAACAGCCAGTTCACCTGCGCCGTGCTGCGCTGGTCGGCCCAGATGATGGCCGAACGCAGGGGGCGCGCGTTTTTGTCCAGCGGGACGGCGGCCATCATCTGTCCGCTGAAGGTGATGCAGGCCACATCGTCGCTGCGGACGCCGGTTTGTTGCCGCAGTTGATGGGTGGAGGTACACACGGCCTTCCACCAATCCTCCGGGTTCTGCTCGGCCCAACGCGGATGGGCGTACTCGGTGGCGTAGCCGTAGAAGGCGCTGCCGACAAGATGCCCCTCCGCGTTGTAGAGCGTGGCTTTGTTGCCGGTCGTGCCCAAATCGTGCGCCAGAACGTAGTTTTTCATGGAGAACCTATGCTAAACTCCAAACTCAGTAGATCACCCATTGCTTCGCGCGGATCGTCAGATCCAGACCAAGCAAAATGAGATCTACTGAAACTTGACAGGTCTAAGAAACACTCCGTATAAAATCAACCCTGCCTAGTATAGCAGTGATTGGCGAGATGGCGAACGTTGTACACTAGCTGTTGTTTCCCGGCATTGGCATTGGCGAGATTTGGGCTATACTCAAGGGCAAAGGCTGTATTGACGCATGGAGGTTTGCGTGTGACGCTGAATGTCAACCAACACTTTGTAGATCGTGGCCCGGAGCGGGCGTTGTTCGGCCGGATGCTCTCCGGGGAAGAGTCGGCGCGCGTGCTGCGGATGCTGATTCCGTCAGGCTGTGGCAAAAGCTGGCTGGTGAAGCGCCTGTTTTCCGACTGCGAAGAACGCGGCATACCCGTCGTGGGGTTAGATTTCGATGCGCGGCAGCACAACAAACCGGTCGATGCACACTATGTTGTCGAACGCTTTCTCAACTGCTGGGGCGAGACACGATTGCCGCAAACTGCCGAACTGGCCGCGGAATGGCGCCGGTCCCCCCTGTCCCCGAAAACGGACGACCGTTTTCTTCCTGCCCTGGGCCGGGCTTTGCGCTCTGACCTCGCCCACGGGTCGAATAGAGCGGCAGAAGTGGACGGCTTCACATGCTACGAAACAGGAATGGACACGCTTCTGGTGCGCCTGGGGGAGGCATCTCCCTGCTATTCGAATGCGCTCACTTATCAACAACGTTTGCGCGAAAACATCGTCGATACCCGCAGACATGGCGATACACCCGAACGTCAAGCCGAGCGTAGCCGCCTTGTCGAGCAGCTCAATCAACTTACCCTGCAGACGCTCCATCTCTCTTTTAATGCACTGTGTGAGGCACCGTTGGAGGCTGCTGAGCCTTTGCCCCCCATGGCTGTGTTGCTGGACACCTTTGAGCAAACCCCCGAGGACACGCGCAAATGGCTGTCCGATTGGCTTTTCGACGGCCTGCGCCGTGAGCTGGCGCACGTGTGCGTGGTGGTCGCCGGGCGACCCGAGCCGGCGTGTGATGCTTTTTTCGAACAGGCCGACTTGTGGGGACACCTGGTCACCCGCATCGACCACTTTGAACCGATGCCCGAAGATACCGTATGGGAATACTATCGGCGGCGTGGCTGCTCGTTGGGCGACCTTCACCCGGCCACGATTTGCTCCTTGGCATGCAAGGACGCGATGATGATGGCCATGATAGGCGACAGACTTCTTCAGGGAAGAGGTGCGTGATGGAAGACCTGCAACGTGTCGCCGATAGGCTCGCCCAGGGCGCGTCCGAGGAAGACGTGGCCCGCGCCTTGCTTGAGGTGACGTTGGACGCCGCGCCGCCGGAGGTGGCGGAGGCCGTCCGTATCGCCGCGCTGCCCGCCTGGTTTGACGTGGAACTGCTGGCTTACCTGCTGGAGACCGACGAAACGGACGCCGAACACTGTTTGACGTCGATGACGGCCTTCTCCTTTGTGCAGCCCCGCGAAGCGGGCGGGTACGTGTACCACGAGGCCACGCGCGCCCGCCTGCTGGATGCCTGGCAGACGCCGGAACGCCGCGAGCGCTTCGTGGCCCTCGCCGAACGTCTGGCGCAGCGCTATCTGTCTCTGGCCCGCCGGCACGTCCCGCGCCTTCACGGGCCGGAATACGTCGCCGCGCTGCATGCGCTGGATGCTGCTTATCCCAACATCCGGGCAGCGTGGGAAAATGTGGTTTCTGCAGAACGGTGGGGAATGGCACGCCGCTTGGCGTCCACGTTGGCCGACTATCAACAACAGCGCGGTCTGTGGCAGGATTGGATAGCGTGGACGGAATCCGGCATAGCAACCTCGGCGCAATCCGGGGATGACGCTGACGTGGCCGCGTTACAGAATAACCTGGGCGCCGCCTACGCCGCCTTGCCGACGGGCGACCGTGGGGCGAACCTGGCGCGCGCCATCGCCTGTTACGAAGCCGCGCTGCGCTTTTACACGCCGGAGGCCGCGCCGTTGGACTACGCTATGACGCAGAATAACCTGGGCATCGCCTACAAGAACTTGCCGACGGGCGACCGTGGGGCGAACCTGGCGCGCGCCATCGCCTGTTACGAAGCCGCGCTGCGCTTTTACACGCCGGAGGCCGCGCCGTTGGACTACGCTATGACGCAGTACAACCTGGGCCTGGCCTACGCCGCCTTGCCGACGGGCGACCGTGGGGCGAACCTGGCGCGCGCCATCGCCTGTTACGAAGCCGCGCTGCGCTTTTACACGCCGGAGGCCGCGCCGTTGGACTACGCCAGGACGCAGAACAACCTGGGCCTGGCCTACGCCGCCTTGCCGACGGGCGACCGTGGGGCGAACCTGGCGCGCGCCATCGCCTGTTACGAAGCCGCGCTGCGCTTCCGCACGCCGGAGGCCGCGCCGTTGGACTACGCCGGGACGCAGAACAACCTGGGCAACGCCTACGCCGACTTGCCGACGGGCGACCGTGGGGCGAACCTGGCGCGCGCCATCGCCTGTTACGAAGCCGCGCTGCGCTTTTACACGCCGGAGGCCGCGCCGTTGGACTACGCCAGGACGCAGAATAACCTGGGCGCCGCCTACGCCGACTTGCCGACGGGCGACCGTGGGGCGAACCTGGCGCGCGCCATCGCCTGTTACGAAGCCGCGCTGCGCTTCCGCACGCCGGAGGCCGCGCCGTTGGACTACGCCAGGACGCAGAACAACCTGGGCCTGGCCTACGCCGCCTTGCCGACGGGCGACCGTGGGGCGAACCTGGCGCGCGCCATCGCCTGTTACGAAGCCGCGCTGCGCTTCCGCACGCCGGAGGCCGCGCCGTTGGACTACGCCGGGACGCAGAACAACCTGGGCATCGCCTACAAGAACTTGCCGACGGGCGACCGTGGGGCGAACCTGGCGCGCGCCATCGCCTGTTACGAAGCCGCGCTGCGCTTCCGCACGCCGGAGGCCGCGCCGTTGGACTACGCTATGACGCAGAACAACCTGGGCCTGGCCTACGCCGACTTGCCGACGGGCGACCGTGGGGCGAACCTGGCGCGCGCCATCGCCTGTTACGAAGCCGCGCTGCGCTTTTACACGCCGGAGGCCGCGCCGTTG
>Ga0208940_1001235_pt1 | contig 27872 bp, 32 predicted proteins | sample AD_JPNNA6_MetaG_FD_184445 | JGI IMG/M metagenome (GOLD analysis project Ga0208940, IMG submission 184445) | Active sludge microbial communities of municipal wastewater-treating anaerobic digesters from Japan - AD_JPNNA6_MetaG (SPAdes) (version 2) | ecosystem: Engineered > Bioreactor > Anaerobic... | reverse complement strand
ATAAGGTAATCTTCCATGAGATCGGTAGGTATCATGGTCCTGTTCCCTCCGGTTTCCCAAGACATGGTGGGATACAGGACCTATAATCCTTCTTATTATCAAATTACAGAAAATATGTCACGCTGCCCATTGCCTCAAATCTCTGGACATACAAATCCACTGATAACAATAAGAAGTGATAGCAAGGGGTACGAGGAATTCAAGAGGATGTTTGATGATGTATTTAGCGACTATTGGGAAAGCGGGACAGTTTTAAGCGAGGTATGCGGCGATTGTGAGGAGGCAAAAAAATGCTTTGGAAACGACTATATCGATATGTTAAAAGACTTAAAATAAATTCAGGTAGGGACCTCACTTTCTGGCGTAATCGTCTTCAAGACGAGTTACATCGCTTTCTTCTTCATTTGAGATTTCTATTAACAATGCAGGCCCATTAATCCTGTGAACAGTCCCAGCCGGGATGTTCAATACGCAATCCGAAAGGTCTCCCGATAAGTATATGATGATCTCATTTTTGGATGTGTGAAAATGCAGAGAAGTCCTGTGGTTTGGATCTACAATTATTTTATATATTTTATAAGCTCCAATTTCGGAGATCAATTCCTTCTTTCCCCAGGGCCTCTCGACTGCATTCATTTGAGTCGAGCCATTTCCATCTCAAACAATATATCCTTTTGCCACCCTTCACTGCGAAGACTATGCATACCCCGGCCGATTATAGGAGAATTTGTACTTCGGTTCCACATAATGGGACTCTTCTAAGAACTGACCGCCCTATCTGCTGCGAAGACATCAGGCTAAGATTTTAGAGATTGTTTTAAATGATCAAAATCAACCAGAAAATTCAGATCCTGCAACGCCAAGAGAATATCCACGGCCATGATATGACAGCACAATGAACACTCTACAGATCCTTCGTGCCAGGAACCATGGATGCCTCACGTACGTGCTGGGTGGCATGCCCAGATGATGCGAGAGTGAATCTTAAGACGCCTGGCTATCATGGTCCCCGTACTGCTCTGAGGCTCCATGACACCTTCGGAGCATGCCCTTCCTCTCACCCGGCGACATCGGAGAGATGACGGCAGACGCCGAGGCCTCGCAATGGAAATGATGGCAACCCAGGAGAGGATGGAGGCCATAGACGAGCACTGCCGCCTCAACGACCCAGTCCGTGTGCAGCACCTCAAATGGCTGAAAAACGCCCTGCACGGGCGACCTGGGCCGTTCGTTCTCCTCACATAGGCCCGTTCTTCGGGAGTTCACAGACCACCTGATTCCAACACTGGTTCTGGACCTGGCAGGGATCATGATCGCGCTTTGCATATCCATCCCACTCGGGATCATCTCCGCAGTCAAGAAGAACACGATAATCGATCAATTTCTGCAGGATATGCGTATTGCTGGAGATCTCCATGCCCACCTTCTGGCTGGCGCTGATGCTCACGTGGTTCTTTGCCTTCATGAGATTAATCATGTACGGCGAAGAATCCGTAGCATTAGAGGCCGCGGCATTTCAGGGCATGCGCGACCGAGAGGCTGAGCCTTCGATGATGGCTAACGAAGTCGATTTTGTCTAGCATCAGACACCAGGTCCACGAAAATAAGGATTATGGCAATCTTCATGAGAATGCTTTTATCATATTAATGGCTGTAGTATTGCATCTCGAATGAATTTGCAGGAGGGAAATACATCCGAGGCAAGCTAATGATAGCCCTTTTGATATTCAGCCTCATAGGTGCAGCCTGCGCTGCAAACTACATGTATGAGAAGGCAAATATAAAGGGCGTAGGATATAAGAATGTGGAGATGATCATTTCCACACAGCACGGATACTCCGGTGCAAAGCTAGTTGAGAAGGAATCAGGCTCCGGTAATGTGATCATTGAGAAGACAGAACTTGAAGCAGAGCGACAACTCCGCGGAGATTACTTGTGGGGAGGAGCTTATTTCGACGCGCAAGGGAATTACTACAATGATTGGAGATGTCAGTACCCATCAGGATACAACAGGATGGATTACATCAACTTCACCAAGGAGGCTGAGTTCGAGTATATGCCAGTCTCATACCAGACCGGCACCTACGACCAGAAGTGGATCGAGAAGCTCTGCGTCCAGAACTACAGAATTGGTGCTGTCCTGACTGAGATGTACACCCACGCAGAGCACCTCCAGAAGAAGACTGAGGTAAAGACGAGGTTGTATGGATTTGCATGGGGACCAACTGATGAGATACTGCCGGAAATTGGAACCAATAATCTAATACCTCTGGATAAAGCATGCTGCACGGGTGTCCTCGAGGCCAACTTAAACGCCCAGGTTATCGGTGTCGCCCACATAGGATGGATGTCCAGAGACCCAATGCCTTCGGCTCTGGTCAAGGGACGCCACATCGAGTACGGCCGGTCAGTTGAGGACCTCACTGGTGTCTTCTCAATCGAGAAGTTCATCCAGCTCTGGGGCAACTCCACCTGCGGTGCGATAAGCGTCGACTGGCTGCCCTGCATGTAAAGATCGGAGAAAACTCACCCCCCGCCGTTTGGAGACGTGAGCCTTCGGAGACGGTTCTCCTCCGAGGCTTGCGGCTTTCAGTTTTTTGCGCTACTGAAATCCTATGGCAAAGTGCAGATCTTGCATGGCACGTATCCGGCCGACCTGGATGCTGGAGGCGGTTCTATTCTGCTCAGGACTGTCGGCCAGGATATCACAGAGGATTATCATGATTCCGGGGAGCACGACTTCCACCTCATTTTCATTCCAGTCAGGAGACAAAGGTTTTTACATCAGTTCCGTCAATTTTGATGAAAAAGACTGTGAGAGTGATGATCGCTGAGAAGAGCCAATGGCTGAAGATCGCATGGCAAACGTTTGGTGAACTTAAGGCGATAGCATGAATTGTAGTAGGGGCACACTTCATCTCTTTGCGCTAATGCTGTCTCCCACCGCCTCCGCTCAGGTTGTAATAAATGAGGTTGAGCAGAATTCGCCATGCGATAATCGAGATCCTGACTGCTTAGAGTGGGTGGAGCTTCACAATTAAAGACACGAAACCGCAGATATCGGTGGATGGATCGTATCTTCTTCTCATGGCGGTCTGACACTCGGGTGAATCCGACAATCTCGAGCATAAGGGCGCACACTCAATATGGCGAAAATATCCAGGCTGATTTGGATTCAGAGGGGTATCTCCTCAGTGAGCAACGCATACACGGCAAGTTCAACATAACCATCAATCCAAGGGAGACGCAAAGTATATTCCTCGGATCACAGGTGGGGTATTGAGATCCATTGTGGAGACAGCGAACTCAGCTATTCCTATTGGGGAGAGTATGGATAGCTGGATGATCAATGCTGGATACCAGCGTGTGGATGAAAGCGGGTGGTGAATCCATCCACGATCGCAGGCGAGTACGGCAGGATGGTGGCTTCGCTGGACGTCTGCGGCAGGCGCTGGGCCACGTACTCGACCATATCGCCTGAGTCCTCGTGGAGGATGGGATCGTGCCCCTATTATGAGTGCATCTTCGGCTTTGAAGGTTTCTAAAAATATAGAAATGGATTTAAGGCTATATGCTAGCCGGAGCTGGGATTTTGTCTTAATATCCCAGCTCTCTTTTCCCCTTTTAACTTACTCCTTTGGGCTGAACTTTATGGCCCGATCATATACAATTTCGGTGTAGGCAGGCCCAGTCTTTGTGGCTTTTTCCAGATATATCCTCCATCCGATGAAAAGCTGCTGATCGAGACCTATGCCATAGCCTCCAGGACCGGTGGGAAGCTCGAAGCAGTGCGGATCGCCATTACAATTCCTTGCGATCTTGTAGACATAGAGATACTTCGCATTGGGATTTTCAGGAAGGTAAGCCTCAGCAGTATCATTGAAATCCTGATCGGTGACGACTCCAACGCCATTCCATCCATCTGCTCCATAGATGGCGAAGTTCGAGTATGTCGCCTTTCCTGTGGCTACATGGTTGACGCCGTAGACGATCATGAATTCATTGGTATCATTACCCAAAGTGATTCTCGGATATTGCAGGAACGGATAATACTTCGAGAGATCGGGGAAAGGCGGTGTCGGCATCGAGGCAGTTTGGTTTGCTCCCCACAGATAGCAGGCATCGCTGTCGGGACCTATAACATCGATTCCTCTCTGAATGCCATCGCTCCCTTCCGTGACGGTTCTGCTGGTTTGAAGCTCTATGGCATTCAATCCGCTGTATTTATTGAAAATCGCATTCCTTAGATCTGCGAGATCATCCATAAGGTCGAACTCTGTTCTGCCCGTTCCGCGGACCCTTATCTCTGGATAACTATATGGATCTAGCTTCGTAGTTTGGTTGGGAGTAATCCGGAGAAGAACCGCAGGCGTATTATTTAGGTATTCATCGCCAGCCTGCTTATCCTTGTATAGAGCAGGACGAATCACCATTAGGAACGTATCGGAGTTATTCTCTACTCCAATGTTCAATATGGCGGAGGGAAGCACCTGGGTGTTAAATGCATCGCCTGAATATCCCGCCGATAGGGCAGCAGCGCGGATGCGTTGATCTATGCCCCTGTCGGCTGTAGCGACTATCACAGTGGTCTGATTGAACGGATTTCCAGGCAATCCATTAGGCGTTCCTGTTGTATTGATGACCAAGTTGTTTACCGTATCTGCTATATTGGCAAAGATCCATCGGGTTTCATTTCCATATGTCCTGGACAGCAAATAGTGATCGTAACTGAAGTATCTGCACTCCGGCGGTGTTCTTCCTACGAAAACAACGGCTTCGTCCGGACGAATATTCCAAAAGGCGGATACGTTCGTGCCTCTTCCAAGCGCTGCAGCTATTCTGGCAAACACTTCAGGCACCTCATAACCAGGTGCTGGTGGAACAAAATACGTTAAATATTTTGTGCTGGGGTTGTTTCCTAATGCTGAAGGCAACACTCCTGTATCATATAACTTAATCAGATCCAAGAAACCAATAGCGCCTTGTTGTACAGTAAATCCGTCATTTTCAAGGGCTTGTTTAAAAGCATCAACATCGCCTGTTGTTGCATTCTGAGCAAGGCCAGTTCCTATCAGCGTGGCAAGTAAAACGCCAAGAAGTATATAACTTTTCATATGATATATCCCTCCTTATCCTTAATTGATCACTAATAACTAAAATTATTTTCGGTTTCTTGGAGGACATTGTGTAGTCCCGCAAGTTTTTCGCAAGGGGTCTCAGACTGGCAGTTTACGGCGGAGGATGAAGTTGAACAAGAGGCAAGTTCACTGGCCGATAAGCTGAAAGCCGAGGGCAACCTCGAAAGAGCTTGGCAGCAAATATTAAGCTCTCGCACCTAATTGCCAAACAGACATAGAGAGGATTTGGATTCGAGACCATCCAGCCCATGCCGCCCGATCGAATCCTGCCAGCTCGGATCGGTCGAACGGCGACTCCGTGCCCGCTGCTGTGGGGTGCGATATCGGCGGATGCCGTGAGAAGCGGGACCACAGGGCGATTTGAATTACAGACCGTTCGGAACTCTGCCGATGACGCCGGTTTATTATTAATATTGATATCATTATTATTGTCATTGTTTTGTCATTGTTATTATTTTATTTTTATTTTTTTATTATTAATAAGTTTATTGTGCACCACACGTACGTTGATATGGTTTGTTGTCAATAGATAATAGCAAAAATTAATACTTAAAGGCACAGTTTAAATACTATAAGATCACTAACTGTAGTAATTAAGCTACCAAGCAATGGCATGATAGGCTGATGATAAAGCAGGGTGCATATAACATAAATATCCAATGTTTGATAATACAGGCAGATCCTGCAGCGATAAGAGAGCATCAAATGATATAATGTAACAACATGATGAATCCCGACTGCTCCCCAACACGCCGCACGCCGGTTGCGTCTCCTGCACAACCTGGTGGTGCATCCGGATGATGCGAGGGTATATCCTCAGGCGCCTGGCCATCATGGTCCCCGTACTGCTCTGCGGCTCCATGATCACATTCGGCCTGGTCTTCCTCTCGCCCGGAGACATCGGAGAGATGATGGCAGACGCCGAGGCCTCGGCAATGGGAATGTATGCAACCCAGGAGATGATAGATGCCATAAACGAGCACTACGGCCTCAACGACCCCGTCCATGTGCAGTACCTCAAATGGCTGAAAAACGCACTGCACGGCGACCTGGGCCGTTCGTTCTCCTCACATAGGCCCGTTCTTCGGGAGTTCACAGACCACCTGGTTCCAACACTGGTTCTGAACCTGGCAGGGATCATGATCGCGCTTTGCATATCCATCCCACTCGGGGTCATATCCGCAGTCAAGAAGAACACGATAATCGATCATCTCTGCAGGATATACGTATTGCTGGAGATCTCCATGCCCACCTTCTGGCTGGCACTGATGCTCATGTGGTTCTTTGCCTTCAAATACGACCTGTTCCCCCTCTACGGCTACGGCTGGGGCTGGAAGGACAACCTGTGGCACCTGGTGCTGCCCGCCGTCGCCATGGGCACCTCCATGACCGGCAGCCTGATGCGGCTAACCAGGACGAGCATGCTGGAGACATTCGGACAGGAGTACATCGTCACCGCACGGGCCAAAGGGCTGGGCGAGTTCATCGTTATATCCAAGCACGCACTGCGAAACGCCTTAAATCCGGTTGTCACCATGGTCGGCCTATTCTTCGGCCACATACTGACCGGCTCGGTCATAATCGAGACCATATTCTCCTGGCCTGGAAACGGCAGCCTCTTCTTGGCCTCGATCAACGCCCGCGACTACCCCATGATCATGGGATTTACCCTGATCTTCATGGCGCTCTTCGTGATTGTGACGCTGATAACGGACATATCCTACACCCTGCTCGACCCGCGAATAGAGTACCGGTAAACTCGAGATCTGCAGAAAAACGGATGGAGATGACTCCCAATTCCGGCCCGAAAGGCATGCAAATGACGATTCGGCAGATGAAAAGAGATGCGGCATCGATCCTGAGGGGCCGCCGCTGCCAGGCAGCCGGCAGACCAGAGGATCTGTCGATGAGCTACTGGAGACAGTCCCTCCATGAGCTTGTGAGGGATCCTCTGGCCTTGACAGGCCTGGCCATCTTATCAGTGCTCATAACGGTTGCGATCCTGGCTCCCTTCCTTGCGCCCTACGATCCTGACGACATCCAGGTTGACCGGAGGATGCTGTGGCCATGCTGGGATCATCCGCTTGGCACCGACAAGTTCGGAAGAGACATCCTCTCCCGCATGATATTCGGGGCTAGGCTCTCCCTGCTCATGCCGTCCATAATCGTGATAACCACTCTCACCGTCGGCACCACCGTCGGGCTGGTATCCGGCTTCAAGGGCGGCCTGGTTGACAGCCTTCTCATGAGGCTGGTGGACATCAAGAGCTCCTTTCCCGGACTGCTCCTCACGCTGGCCATCATCGGCATGCTGGGCCCGGGGATCCTCAACGCCGTAATAGCCATGAGCATAACCGGCTGGACAGGCTACGCCCGCATAATCCGCGGCATGACGCTTCAGCTCAGGGAGATGGAGTTCGTCGATGCGGCCAGATGCCTTGGCGCATCCGACACCTATGTGATATTCAGGCACATCCTGCCAAACGTGATCTCTCCGGTGGTGCTGCTGGCCACACTGAACATGGGCGGAGCGATACTCTCGATGGCAGGCCTTGGATTTCTTGGGCTGGGAGCCCAGCCGCCTGCTGCTGAATGGGGATCTATGCTAAGCGATAATAGGGGTTTTATGTTCTACGCACCGTACCTTGTGGTCGTCCCGGGAATGGGCATCATGATCACGGTTCTGGCCTTCAACCTTCTGGGAGACGGACTGAGGGATGCCATGGACCCCAAGTCAGGTAGATTGGCCGAGGAGATGAGGGGATGATAGTCCTTGAGAACCGTGCGCCTGGATAAAGGATCCCAGCGATATCCCCGGGCTTAGCGAAAGCTCTGCCGGGTGGAGACCGATAAAAGGCGAAATCGGAGATTATAGAGAAGACCAATCAGGTTACGAAGTGAGACAGATTTGGCAGAGAGCATTTCAAAGCGTTATCGAGACACTGGAGGAGGCAACACGAAAGGAGACGACTCCCCTCAAAGGCGTCGGTAGCAGATGGATATCGCTAGCCTTCAGCCTTGCTTTTCCCGTAATGGATAAAGAACTCGTTTCGCCCTCTTGATACATCAAAACCCACGTAACCGTCGCCCAATAACTTTCTTTGTCCTTCGATATCCGAGCTTCTGATAATCGTTATATCCTGCCAAGTTTGGCCCTCACCGGGGCGGAGATCTTTGTAAAGTATGCACCTGAGAAGCCCGCCGAACTTTTCCTTTATTTCCTTGATAACGAATCCCGATCTGAGGGTGTTGCTCAGGCTGTAGTAGTTCTTTGGCGATATCGTGCATAAGAGGTGATAACGGCCGATGTCGTGAATGATATCGAAAAGATTGCCGATTATCTTCGTCTGAAATGAGTTTCCCCTGTAATCGGGATGTATAACAGAAGATTGGAAATGGACCACATATTGCAGATCTTCGTCAGGCATTCCGATATCCAATCCGAGGTTCTCATTCTCGTCTTCGGGCAGATAAATGATGCCATAGCCGATAAGACCACCATCGACTGCAACTCCGATCGAATACCCATTGCGGAGGTATCTCAAGAAGTCTTCTTGCGTCGAAGGGTGGTACAATTCAGGATCCTTAAGATCATAGAGGACGATTTCCTGCAATCTTACGACGCTTTGGAGATCCTCTTCGGTCAGAAACCGCATCGTATATCTTGAGCCTTCTTCATCGATAGGCCCTCCGACCCTTAAGTAACCGGCCTCCAAAATAGAATCCTCTCGTCCTGCCTTAATAGCCATGATCCTGCCAAGAAGCTTTTTTCTTATACCTATGTATCTTTTATAGTATATATAGATAAATTTATCGAATGCGCGATCAACCGGAAAAGTCATCGTCTGGTCGATGGCGATCGTGCTCGATCCTGGTATCACCGATATCTCAAATGAAGGAGTTCTCCAGCATCGCGAAGCTCTGCATGGGCCGACTATCGCCGGCTGAGCCATAAGCATCGATGTTAGCGAGGTACTCGACTGTCCTTTCTGCCTGTTGCTCAGAAAGTCTTTTATCGTATTAATCAGTGTAGATTGCTCACTTATAGAGAAGACGTTTTCGGGAGGGATAGTGCATTCGAGAGAAGATACTGATAGCCTTATTTATATTCAGCCTTGTCGGGGCGGCTTGCGGTGCCAACTATATGTATGAGAAGGCGAATATAAAGGGTGTAGGATACAAGAATGTGGAGGTAATCATATCCACCCAGCACGGATTCAACGGTGCAAAGCTGGTGGAGAAGGAATCCGGGTCCGGTAACGTGATTACCCAGAGGATGGAGCTCGAGGCTGAGAGGCAACTCATGTACCCGATGGACGAGAAAGCTCCCTTATGGACGTGTCCATTCCCAACCGGCGAGCCGGAGATGGATTACATCAACTTCACAAAGGAAGCTGAGTTTGAGTACATGCCAGTCTCCTACCAGACCGGAACCTACGACCAGAAGTGGATCGAGAAGCTCTGCGTCCAGAACTACAGGATCGGCGCCGTGCTGACCGAGATGTACACCCATGCAGAGCACCTCCAGAAGAAGACCGAGGTCAAGACCAGGCTGTACGGATTCATGTTTGGCAATGACAGATTCCTTGAGAGACAGTATGAAGCCTGCTGTACCGGAGTCCTCGAGGCAAACCTAAACGCCCAGGTCATTGGTGTCGCTCACATCGGATGGATGTCCCGGGACCCCGAGCCTTCGCCACTCGTCAAGGGACGCCACATCGAGTACGGCAGGTCTGTTGAGGATCTCACTGGTGTCTTCTCGATCGAGAAGTTCATCCAGCTGTGGGGCAACTCAACCTGCGGTGCCATCAGCGTCGACTGGCTGCCCTGTCTGTGAGAATTAAAAAACCACCCACGTTTTGGCCCGAAAGCTCAGGGAACAGCTCTCCCCTGGGCTTACGGCTCATTTTTATTTCCGAATTTGGACGATCTGACATGCAAGCGTCATTCTATCGATCTGTCGTCAGAAGTCCCGATGCCCTGGATATCACGCTTTGCCAATCGTGATGGAATGCCTGCGGCCGCTGCCAATATGCATATGCTCTGATCCTGAAAAATCCGCAAGCTGGAAAGAGAGCGATTTTTTTGGCCATCCATGGCGGCGTTTTCCGGCTTTATCTCCCAAAAGGCCCCGTTACAGGGGAGCTTGGCAGATGACGAACAAGCCGGTGCAGGACTGCGGAAATAGATCTCTCCCACAGGCGCCGGACAGAAGTTATGGGCATGCCAAAGAAGAGTAGCTATGCGGAAGATAGCGATCAAGCCGACATGAATACGAGCATGCCAAAGGGCGGTCTGACAAATAGAGGAGGGGTGGCCGACATGGCCTGCCCCCAGTAAAAGAGCCAGCCTTCAGCTGAACATGCGCAAAGACTCGTCCGTGCGGTCCTCTTCGTCGCCCAGGACTTTGCAGATGGCGTTTTCGAAGTCCTCCTTGGTCACCTGGGCTGCGCCCTTGCGGATGGCGTTCATGCCAGCTTCAACAGAGATCGCCTTCAGCTCGGCTCCGCTGGCACCGTCGGTGGCCCCGGCCATCTCCTCCAGGCTTACCTCACCGGCCAGCTTCATGTTCTTGGCATGAATCTGCAGGATCTTGAGCCTGGCCTCCTCATTTGGCATGGGGATCTCGATGATCCGGTCGAACCTGCCCGGACGCAGTAGAGCTGGGTCCAGTATGTCGATTCGGTTCGTGGCGGCTATGATCTTGATATCTCCGCGCTCCCTAAATCCGTCCATCTCAGCCAACAGCTGCATCATGGTCCGGTTGACCTCGGCGCTCCCAGTGGTGCCGTCATGGGTCCGGATGCTGCCGACAGCGTCGATCTCATCTATGAATACGATCGACGGGGCCTTCTCCCTGGCCATCTGGAATATATCCCGCACCAACTGAGCCCCCTCGCCTATGAACTTGTGGACAAGCTCCGAGCCAGACATGTGGATAAAGGTGGCCATGGAGTGGTGAGCAACCGCCTTTGCCAGCAGGGTCTTGCCGGTTCCGGGCAGACCGTACAGCAGGACTCCACGGGGCGGCTCGATGCCGATATCTGTGAAGAGCTCGGGCTTTGTCAAGGGCAGCTCAACCGTCTCCCGGATCTCCTGGACCTGCTCGTCCAATCCACCCACGTCGTCGTAGGTGAGGGATGGGGCCTCGATCAGCTCCATTGTCTTGGCCCTGACGTCAACCGACCGCTCCAGTATCCTGACGATTGTGAGGGAATTGTTGATTGCCACCCGGGTATTAGGCTCAAGCTTCTGCATTATCTCCGGCGGTGCAGAGGTTATGAACTCCTGATTGTTTCCGTGCTGCCGCAACATGACATAATCTTCGCCTATCTCCACCACGGTTGCCAAGAACAGGGGCATCCTCCGCAAAAGGGCATTCTCCTTCTTGAGCCGCTCCACCTCCCGGAGGTATTTCTTGTTGGAGATCAAAGACTCGAAGAGCTTGGCTCTGGCCTCCTCGCGTTCTATCTTGAGGGTCTCCGCTTCCTCAGCCAGGGCCCTGTTCTCGTTTTCTAGAGCCGAAATCCTCTTGTTGATGGTCTCTAAGATCGTGTCCTGATCTGGAGCGATCGTTGACTCACTCATAGTCATCCCGAACGGTTTTCACGGATATAAACCCATGCCTGTTGAAAGAGGTTGGAGCAAACAAGCCTCTGCCGGCCTAATCAGGCCACCTCCTCCATCAGGCCGGCCAAGGTTGAGGTATGGCATGAGCCGGGTTTCGGGACCATAGAGACGACAAAATTATTTTTGTATAACTATAGTAATTATGTCTCCGTCCATCAGCAGGTGGTCCAGGCCAGCCCTCTGGCCCTCGTGCTTGGCCGAGCTTCCCCAAACCGTAGCATAGCGGAACCGGCTGCGGAAATCCTTGTGTATCCGATCGCAGAGATCGCCAACCGTTGCGCCTCGCCGAAGGATCATTGGATCCTTGAGATCTGCCTGGCCTCCCTGAGGCTTCATGAATATCCTCATCAGCTCAAGCTCTGAGAAGATCCGGTCCTTGAGGCCATCAAGACCGGTGCCCTGTGTGCAGGAGATCAAGAGGGCGTCTTGCAGATACGGATCGCTCTCATCTCCACCCAGCAGGTCCATCTTGTTCACGACTTTTATGGCCCTCAGATAGCGCCGGTTGGACTCCAGCGCATCAATGAACCTGTCCTGAGACAAGGTCTCTCTGATCAGGACATCGGCGCTGTGGATGCGGTACTCGTGCAGGATAGCCTCTATGGACCCCCGGTCGATTCTAGGGTCAACCGTGCTTGAGATCACGATCCCCCCCTTGCTGCTCCGCCGGATTATCACCTCCGGGGGGCGCTGGTTCAGCCTGGCTCCGCTGGCGTACAATCGGTCGGTGTACGGCTCTAGGCCCTGCAGGAACGGATCGGTTACCAGCAGGATCAGGTCCGCATCCCTGGCGGCCGATACCGAGTCACCGCCAAGCAGAAGATCCGGAAGGTCCAGCACCTGGATCTTTGCGCCGCGGTGAGACAGTATGCCAGGCACGGTCTCCATGGTGAAAGGATCGTCGCCTGGCCTGGCCCCGGTCAGACGGTTCAGAAGGGCGGACTTGCCCGCACCCACGGGGCCTGCAAGCACTACTGTTGCATCCCCGGCCTTTCGCACCCCCGCACCTTTGCGACCCCTGGCAGCGCTGCGCTTCTCCTGCTCCTCCCGCAGACGGGCTATCTTGGCCTTCAGCCGCCCTATGTGGTGCTCAGTCGATTTGTTCTTCTGGGTATGGAGGATCTCCTCCTCCAGGGATCGGATCTCCTCTTCTATCGACATGGTCGGGCCACCTCATATCTGCGAATAAGGAGCGCATATTGCCGCATATCAGCCCTGGGTCATGAGGCTATTGATATAGATCTTTTCGCTTTCGCCAATGCCGAATGCCAGATGGCGAGCCTCCCCCCTGGAAGGATATTAATCCTGAGGCGCAGCATGTAATGATCGAAGAGTGGGTGCCATGATAACATTTCACAAATACCAGCCAGTGCCCTTTGAAGTGGTGGAGCGAAAAGGATTGGGCCATCCGGATACCCTTGCCGATGGGATATCCGAGGCCATATCCAGGCGATTATGCCGGCGATATCAGGAGGACTTCGGCCAGATCATGCACCACAACGTGGACAAGGTGCTGATAATCGGCGGGCAGTCCGCCCCCCGCTTCGGGGGTGGGGAGATCTTGGAGCCGCCATGCGTCGTTGTGGGTGGACGGGCCACGGGCCTTTCCGGCAGCTCGCTCGAGCAGGAGATAGTGGAGGCGTCATCGGATCACATCGGGAAGACCGTGGACAAGCTCACCCGCTTCCAGGTGGAGCCCCGTACAAGGCAAGGTGCTCCGGAGCTGCGCAGCCTGATCGGCAAAGGAGCCAACGATACATCCATCGGAGTTGGCTTTGCGCCGTTCTCCCCTCTCGAAGACCTCGTCCTCCGTATCGAGCCAGCAATAGCCCGGATTTCCGGAGTTGGCCAGGACCGCAAGATCATGGCCGTCAGGTCGGGAGAGGGACTTCAGCTGGTGGTGGCTGCAGCCATGGTGGACTGCGTCCTCGGGTCCCGGGAGGAGTATGAGGAGGCAAGGGAGAAGGTCAGGGATGCGGTGGCAGCTCTGGCCGGAGAGTCTGAGGTTCATGTAAACGCAGCAGACCACGGGGACAACCTGTTTCTGACGGTCACCGGCACATCAGCCGAGATGGGAGACGACGGTGCCACAGGCAGGGGCAACCGGGGATCGGGGCTGATCACTCCGATGAGGCCCATGACCATGGAGGCTATCGCCGGGAAGAATCCGGTCAGCCATGTGGGCAAGATCTACAACGTGATGGCCCATAGAGCTGCACAGGAGATAGCGAAGCTTGAAGGGGTATCGGAGGCCTGCATAACCCTGGTATCAAGGATAGGCGCACCGCTTGACCGGCCGCTGGTCAGCTCAGCTTACCTGTCCGGGGAGGATTCTGCCAGCGTTGCATCGGAGGCCCAGGCCATAATAGATGAGGAGCTGGGAAATGCAGAAAGCCTGCTGGAGCTGTTCGTGGCCGGAAAGCTGAGCATATACTAAGTGAAGCGATTTCGGGTGCCATTCTAAAGACACCAGGGGGGGGAAAGGAGAGAGAGACGTGGGGCGATCAGAAGATCGGGCTTGTGCCCTCTGGCCTAATCCTGGCCCTGCACCTCTTTCTTGGCCATCTGCAAGCGCTGCTTGGCAGAATATCCTGTGGCCTTCTCAAGGAAATTCCGAAACCTCTTGTTTGTATCCAGCACAATAGCATCAGAGGCGCCAGGATCGGACTCGGTGACGACGTTGAGCTTCTTGTTCTCCACCCATACCTCGATCCTTCTCAGCGCTCCGTAGCTGAGGGATAGCCGGTCTTGCTGCCGGGACACCTCCACAGGGAACTCCTCCCTTATCGCGGAGAGTATCCTTTCAGGATCGGCAGAAAAGCCGCGTTTGAGCTTGTACTCCATGAGGGCAACCACTGCCCTTGTCGCTAATAGATCTTTCGAGAGGAACAAAAAAAACGAGGAGACGGGAAAAATCCGCAGCCCCGCGGCTTATGCTGCCTAGCTTTGGACAAGCCGCTGCCAGGCCTCGTCCAGTGACTTCTGGGAACGGATATCTGCCAGACGTGTCGTTTGCTCCTGAAATCCTTCCAGGGTATTGAAGAAACGATCGAGCGGATCCCCGCCGAAAGTTGGGACCAGGAATATGTGGGTATGGGGTATTCGCCTCCCCCTTGCGTACATCGCCACGAAGTCGGGCCGGTAAGCCTGCTTGATCCTCCGGGCCGTCTCCTGTGCCACTTGGAACAGGCTGGCCGCCTCCTCGGCTGACAGGTCGTGCCAGAACTGGACGTGCCGCCGTGGGATCACCAGGCAATGGCCCGGGGAGAAAGGATTGATATCCAGCAAGGCAACGGAATGGACATCCTCATGCACGATGCGGCCTTTGGCCCGTCCGGCCAGTATCTCGCAGAATATGCAGGTATCCGCCATACGATCCGACCACCTATGCAGAGTCCTTTGATCGGGAAAGGATATGGATCTGCCGGAAAAAATGGGCGGCCCCATGTCAGCCGGACGAAAGGGCGGACAGCCGATCCGGTGATGAATCGCGGAAGAAATCATGTGCAGACATGGGCAAAAAGTGGAAAGAAGCCGGGATCTGGATTTTGACCGACCGGCTTGATCCCTGTCCTCAGATCTTCTGATAAGATGCTCCGGCGCCCAGCTCCTCCTCGATTCTCATCAGCTGGTTGTACTTGGCATTGCGCTCGCTTCTGGCCGGAGCGCCGGTCTTGAGCATCTCTGCGCCCAGGGATACGGCCACGTCAGCCAGGGCGGAGTCCTCGGTCTCTGCCGAGCGGTGTGAGACCATTACCTTGTAGCTGCTTCGGAAGGCCAGAGTGGCGGCGTCGAATGCCTCGGACACCGAGCCGATCTGGTTGAGCTTTAGCAGCAGCGCGTTTGTCGAGCACATCCTGATGCCCTTCTCAAGCCTCTTGACATTGGTGACGTAGAGGTCGTCGCCAACGATGATGGTGCCTGGAAGTCTCCTGGTCAGGGCAGCGAAATCCTCGAAGGCCTCCTCCTCGAATGGGTCCTCGATGGAGATTATGGGATATGTGTTGACCAGATGCTCGTAGAAGTCGATCAGCTCGCCTGGCTGGAGCCGGTTTCCGTCAACCGAGTATCCGCCATCCAGGTAGAAGCTTGAGGCAGCGGCGTCAAGGCCGATTCTTATCTCCTCGGAGTATCCGGTGATGTCCAGAGCGCTCATTATGGCGTCGAGGGCGTCCTGGGTCTTTTGCAGCGGCGGTGCGTATCCCCCTTCGTAGCCGACGTTGGTGGCTACGCTGCCGTACTTTCCCTTCAGGATCTTGCCAAGCGCATGATATGTCTCCGCAGCCATTCGCAGACCCTCTGTGAAGTTCTTGGCCCCCCGCGGAAGGATCATGAACTCCTGAATGGCCAGGTCATTTCCGGCATGCTGGCCTCCGTTGAGCACGTTTAGGGCTGGAACTGGAAGCCTGGTAGCCGACACCCCGCCAAGGTATCGGTAAAGCGGCATGCCCAGCGAGGAGGCTGCTGCCTTGGCCACACCCAAGGAGACCCCTAAGATGGCATTGGCCCCCAGGTTGGATTTGTTGGGGGTGCCGTCCATCTCGAGCATGAGAAGGTCGATCTCCCGCTGATCGATCGCGTTTTTGCCCAGCACCTCCGGAGCTATGACCTCGTTTACGTTCTTTATGGCGTTTTGCACGCCCTTGCCACCGTAGCGGTCGCCGCCATCTCTCATCTCGAGGGCCTCGTGAGTCCCGGTGGAGGCGCCGGATGGGACAGCAGCCCGACCAAACCCGCAGCAAGTATAGACGTCAACCTCCACAGTGGGATTGCCCCGTGAGTCAAGTATCTCTCTGGCAAGAATTTTCTCGATCTGCAACGACATGGTATACCACGACGTGGTGTCTTGCAGTGAGTTATATAACTGTGGCGAATGGCTGACCGGTTGCGAAATCCGTCAGCATGATATGGCAATGACAGAGACTTTGGAAAAAAGCTCTCGCTCGGTGAAGAAGGCCCGCAAAAAGCACTGGCTGCGTCCTAGCCTACGCTTTCGTCTATCCATCGAAGGTAGGGGGCGTAGCCGTCCTGGACCGGCAAAACGATTATCTCTGGGACCTGGTAGGGGTGCAGCTCCTTTATACGGGCGATCAGGGATTCTGCCCGGTCCCGTCTCGTCTTTATGATCAGCTGCTCTTCTGCGTCACGGCACAGCTGGCCCTGCCAGATATAGTGCGACACGACCTTCTGGATGCCGACGCAGGCTGCCAGCCGCGCTTCTACCAGGGAATCTGCCATGGCCCCACCCTGACCGTCTGGCACAGTGCACAGGACAATTACGTGATCATTAGATGCGGACCGGCTCATTTGCCCACCCATCGATCCCCGAAAGAACCCATCTCCTTCTTCCATAGAGGCGCCCTTCGTTTCAGCTCCTCGATGGTGTACTCGCACGCTAAAAAAGCCTCTCTTCGGTGTGCTGCTGCGCTGGTTATCAGCACGATGGCCTCGCCTGCTGCAAGCTTGCCGGTTCGGTGGATCACGTCTACACTGGCTCCGAAAAGAAGGGCAGCCTCCTGCACTATTCGCTCCAGCTCCTCGGCCGCGGCCTCCGGGTATGCCTCAACCAGCAGGGATTGAACACCCTGATCTGCCCGAACAATTCCCGTAAATGTGACCACCGCCCCGATATCCGCAGATGCCGCGCCGGCCACTGCCGAGTCGTGGCTGATGGGGACCGGACCGATTTGAACCGTGCTATCATCCTCCGGCCACAGGCGGGAATATGGCAAACTCATCGCCGTCATGAAGCTGCTGCTCAAGCCCCTGCTGACCATCGAGCCTCTTGCGGTTGAGCATGATTATCACGTAGTCCCGCAGCAACCCTTCCTGGTCATAGGCCGCCTCTAAAAAGCCCCGCCGGGTCTTGCAGAGGTGCAGGAGAAGGTCTGAGACAGTGGCCCCTTCCCCAAGCTCCAGGACCGATTCGCGGCCCAGCAGATCCCGGAATGCAGCAAAAGCCCTCAGCTTGACCATCAATTGATGCCGGCCCCCGCAACGTCCAGCCTCATCGGCGCACCTTCTTGATGGACTTGAGAACCTCTTCTTTGCCGAGCTTTCGCACGCGCTCCGCCTCACGCTCGTCCTTGTACCGCAGGACGAACGTGCCGTGGCAGGGCTTGGTATAGGGGAATACGACGTATCCCTCCTTTATGCCGACGGCCAGTGGCGGAACACCCACCAGGTGCTCCCCGAATAGCTGAAATCCGGGCTGAAAGTAGTAATACTCGTCTGAGTTTTTCTCGATGAACTCCCTCGCTTCCTTGAACGATATGCGTTGCAGCAGCGTCTCTGGCTTCAGCTCTTCGATGCAGCCCATCCGAACACCTCATCCACCTTCTTTCTCAGGCCCATGGGGTTGTGAACAGCCTTCTCCACGATCCTCGTGCATTCGAACTCGATCTGCCCTGCCAGCTCCTCGGCATTTCTCCCGAACACTATGACGTATATCCGGGCCTCGGATAGCGCGGCCACAGTGGCGGCATAGGTTATGCCAGCATCGTTGTGGGCGAAGGAGCAGGCTAAATCGAAGTCCTGCTTCTTCTCGGCCAGATCGGCGATTATCCTGTCTATATCGGTCAGCTTCTTCAGGTAATGGCGGTCCGGGTCCGATATCCGGGCAAGGTTCAAGGCCGCACTGGTTCCGGCAACAACAACCCGATAGCCGCTGGCGTTCATCCGGCTGGCCATATAAAGGACCAGGCTCATCTGCACCGGAACCTCGGGGCATCCCATCATAAGCAGTACCCTCTTGTCTCCGGCCGGGGCGTTCTCGTCCATTTTATCCAATCCTCTTTAAGCCCAAGTGGCGCTCCTCTAAATAGATCCATCTCAGCGGCCATGCACGTATTTATAACAGAGGCTTGCGGCAATCTGCCGTGGCGCAGTCCGGGCAGACTGGCGACCTGTCGCATGTCACCTCGTCCATGCGCCCAAAGAGGCCGTCCCACAGCAAGAGCCTGCCCTCAAGCAGCTCTCCTTTTCCCGTCAGGTATTTGAGCACCTCTCCGGCCTGGATCGAGCCGATTACCCCGCAGGTCGCCCCGAGGGCCGGGGGGCGGACTGGCGGCGGCGAGCGCGGAAACAAGCAGCGAAGACATGGGGTGCGGCCGGGTACCAGCGTTGTTGCCTGGCCGTCGAAGCCGGATATGGCCCCGTGCATCAGGGGTACGCCCGACCTGAGGCTTGCCGAATTCAGCAGGTAGCGGGTCTCGAAGTTGTCAAGAGCGTCCACGATTACATCTGCCCCCCGCACGAGACCCGATACCGAGTCGCTGTCGATCGCACTTGGGAAAGCCTCGACCCGCAGTTCTGGATTGAGCGCCTGCAGCGTATCTCTCGCAGACTCGACCTTCAGACTGCCCACCTGGCGGTGCAGAATCTGCCTGTTGAGGTTGCTCACTTCGACTGTATCGGAATCTGCTATCCTCAGACATCCCACCCCGGCTGCGGCCAGGTAGAAGGAGGAGGCTGAACCCAGGCCACCCGCTCCGGCCACCAGGACCGTGGCACGAGAGAGCCTCTCCTGGCCCTCGATCCCCCACAGGGGAAGCTGCCTTGAGTAGCGACCGGGACTGTCATGATGGCTCATCCGCCCACCGCCGCAGAGAGAATGGACAGATCGTCTCCATCCTGAAGCATCAGGCCAAGACCGCCCAGAAGCTCCACGTTTTGGCCGCCTTTTAGAAGGTTGACATCCTCGCGGATCGAGCCAAAGTCGTCCAGGGCCAGGCGGCGGGCCTCTTCTGGGAGCTCACGCAGCAGGTCTTCGACGCTTGAGCCCTCGGCTATCTCCACAACCATCTCCCTGCCCAGATATCGGCGAAAGCTGCCAAACGCCCTGATCCTGATCCTCAATGCCACCACCCCCGCTTTGTAAACCATCTATCCGGACTTGCCTCATGATTCAGGGCTGGCAAGAGGACTGCCCCGCCAGCTCACTCAGTCGCTTCAATGCCAAGAGCGCATCCTCTGCCTTCAGGTCTGCCGGCTCTCTTTCCAGGAAATCCCGAAATTTCTCCCATCCCGGGACCTGGCTCTCGGCCATGGCCAGCAGGCCCTGGTAGGTACGCCTGGGAAAGTACAGGGAGCGGGCGATTTGCAGCAGTGCATCTGCAGCCTCGGGATCTATGTAGCCCGACGACTGGGCCAGCCTCAGGTTGTGCCTGATGTTGACCAGAGGCTCTGAGAGGGGGACAAAGGTCACCGGATCGAAGGTGAGTGCCACCTCGTCGTCAGATACCAGCCTGCCTGTTCGAAACGCCTGGTAGATCTCGCCTATGCCTTCCATCCCGTAGCGGTCCATCTCGGCAGCCCGCAGCGCACCCATGCTTGAGGCCCCAACCACCTTGACCCCCATTCCAAGAGCATCGAGGATCTCCTTGTGGGCGACTGAGCAGTCCTGGAAGAATACGCCGTCGATCAGGCCTATGAGATCCGCGCCCCGCCGAGCCGCTGCAAGCAGATCCCCCCGCCTGGCCGGCGGGCGGAACTCCGCTTCAAGGACCTCTTGGGCCTGCTCAAGCGGCAGGCTTGGGCCTAGGAATACCACCACTCTTGGCATTGCGGCACCGCCTGCCGACCCGCTCGGAGTCCACTGCCGATATCTCAAGTCCCGGAACCAGAACCCGCACAACGGGAACTCCTATCTCTGGAGAGGTCAGGTCCACCACGACAACGCGCTCAAGCCCGGCCTCCTGCACCTGGGAGATCATATGCCTGATATCCACGGAGAAGTCGGGGCTGTCGAGAGATCCCAGCTGATCGAAGTCCTCCTGGGAGCTCGCCAAAAACCAGTGCCGATTGAACCTCTTCATGCGGTCGTAGCCGATTCGCCGGCGGAAGTCGGCGGTGGCGGTATCCTCCCTTGCACCGTGAATCTGGGTGAGTCGGCTCTGAGCCACCTCCGTCAGTGCCCGCAGAAGGGCTATCTTGGCGCTTGTGTGAGTGCCCATGCCGGTCGTGAGCAGCGTGGGGTCCTTGAGCTGCACATCGTCTGCTATTGCCGCAAGGGTGGGCACACGGATGTCGCTGGTGATGTCTCGCAGGTAGATGTCCACCCCAGCCTGGGCGAATCTGTCCAGGAGCTGCCTTGCCAGGCCGTCGCCGGAGTAGGTGACCATTGGGCCCATCTGCTTCGAGAACTCGGCCACCGACCATGCATCCCGCTCTATGACCTCGGCCAGGCCGTGAAATACAGCCTCTTCCATCTTGTTTCCAGAGGCGAGGCCGGTCGTATTGGTCCGAAAAAGCCGTGTGTACGGCGAGGGAAGAGGATGATATACGGCATTGGCCGGGACGAGGATCTCCTGGGCGCTGGCGAGGTCGGTTCCCCTAACCCAGGGTATCGGAGTATCCGGATCTGCCCCAACGGGCAGTATCAGGTCTCGGGGGTCAAGCGCTTCCTCGGAGAGCTCGGAGAAGCGCGAGACGAACAGGTCACGTCCCTGCACCTCGGCAGAGTAGCGCTCGATTCCCTCCATGATTGCCGAGACCCTGGCTTCTGCAGGGGTGGCCCCCTTGCCGTTGTAGACGGAGACCGCGCCCCTATCGGCTGTCGGGCGGATTGAGGAAAATACCGGGATGCCGATTCTGTCCAGGCCGGTGATGTCAGCCACCCTGGTAATGCCTGCTGCAGGCATCCTCTCCTCCACAACTGCCAGGGTCTCCTCTGGAGACACGACCCGGTGTGTGTCCTCTTTATAGCGCTTTTGGCACGGTTGAAGTACGATCAGTCCTATCATCTCCTGGAAGGGGAGGGCTTTAAGATCTCCTGGGCGTCTCCCCGAAGAAGCATATTTGTAAGCGCGCTGAGCGAGCAGAGGGTGCCTCGACCCTCTACCTCCACCCCAGCCACCCTGGCCACAATGCCGCCATCGGCCGAGACCTCGATCTCGGCGCCTATGTCCGAGAGACGCTGCAAAATCACGTTTCCGGTTGCGCCCATTGACTTCTCCATCCAGCAGTGTTTGAATGGGCACAGGTTGCAGTAGAGCTTGAACTGCTCGGCACTGGCCTGAGGCACCAGGTTTGCGGCGATCTCCGCCTTGACTGTCGCGTAGGCCATGCAGCAGCCCAAAACGTCATGAGCAAGCGTCTCATCGCCCTTCGTCAGGGTCACGCGGACGTGGCCGTCCTTTACATGGTAGTGGTTCACTATTCCGAGATCGCGTTTCTTGCGCCCGGTATTCGGCCGGTCTCTTAAGGCCGCTCTGATCTTCTCGGCAAGGGGTGGGTAAAATGCCGCGGCAACGGTGACGGCACATGTGGGACAGTAAGACGGAGGTGAGCTGGCCACGACCCGACCGCCAGAGTCCTGGAACTCTGCAATCACGCCCATTCCAACCCTGCGGATAAGAGTTCGCCCGCCTGCCTCTTTTACCGAATTGAGGGCTATCACCGCTGATGTGACCACCCGGCCAAAGCCAGAGAGTTCCGCCACCCTGGTTATGGTCTCCTGGTCGCTTGTCCCGTCCCGGCGGAGCTGTTCCTCCAGGCGGGGCGGTATGAGACCAGCATCCAGCTCTGCGGCCAGTACGGCCGGCGACCACACTATGCCAAGGCCCTCTCCGACTGGCTGGCCCCGCTCGTCAAGGATCCTGGCAAGGATCCCATCCGGCAGTTCCTGGGCCTGGATCGACCAGCCGGCCTGGCAGATCTCCTCTGCCACCGCATGACAGGCGCCACAGACCCCTTCTCGGGGATGGATGGCCCTCTCTACACGCTCACGCAATTCCTGAATTGACATGGCTCTCCCGGCCCAAATAAAGACCTTGATGCCGACTTCACCATCTTCTCCCCATCGAAGAGATATAAAACCTCTTGATGAGGAAAGGCCGCATCCGGAAAAATCTTCTAATCCAGGAATGGCAGGCGATCGCCCTTGCCGTAGGCCGTGGCCTGGGCGGTGGCGATCAGCTCTCCGGCCCTGTTCCTTGCTTCAAGTTGGTAAGTTGATACCCTGCGGGACCGGTTGATCTCCCTGGCCTCGGCGTACAGCGGCTCTCCAACCCTCGCAGGCCTCAGATAGTTTACGCTTACGTTCAGAGCTACATATACCGTACCATGGGAGTTGGCGGCAGCCCCGAAGGCCTGGTCCAGCAAGGAGAATATCACGCCTCCATGGACCGTTCCGAAGATGTTTCCGGTATCCTCTGAGGGCAATAGCTCCACCCTGGCATATCCCCGGTCAAGCTCCAAGAGATGCATTCCCAGCCGCTGGCCGTAACTCTGGCCGTTTGTCGCCTCAAAGATCCGCTGCAAATCGTCGTCCATCTATCCGATTCCCCGTACGGGCTGATAGCCTGATACTATAAAATGGGATTGTCGGTTCGCCGGAAAAGCAGGAGAGGCCGAAGTATCCCGCGAAACGGTTATATCCGATATTTTCGGTTATTATCCCATGTCTGCCCTGCCGGCCCGGCCGGGCCTGATCGCGCTTGAGGTCAGCGGAGCCAGCGCCTCGATCTTCATTACGCACGGGACCGTCAACCTCTGGTTCGGCAGGAGCGCCGACCATAACCTTGTGGCCATGGTCTTAAAGGTGATAGCCAGGGTGGACTCGGCTGCAGAACACGAAAAGGTGATAACCTGCCTCTTTGAGGAGATAGGCCAGCTCGAAGGAAACGGCTACATCCTCACCTCTTATTCCCGGCAGGGAGACCGCTACCGGGCCATCTTCGTCGTGCCATTTTCCAAGGAGCGGGCATTGAACCTGTTCGTCGATAACGTTGTTGAGGAGCTGGGCCAGGGAGATCTGCACCTCTCATTGCGCTGGCGAGGCGGCAGCGCACGGATGAGGGCGCTATCAAGGGAGCTTGAGAGGGTCAAGTACTTCACCACCTTCCAGCCTACATACAAAGAGCAGTCCTGAAAAGTTGCATACATGATAGGACGGTCTGATTATGAGGTTCGCCTGCAACATCATGGAGATGGAGACGTCCGGCATCCGCAAGTGCTTCGATGGTGCCGGCCCCGGCTGCGTTAACCTGAGCATCGGCCAGCCGGACTTCGACACCCCAAAACACATTAAGGAAGCGGCAATCGCCGCGATTTTGGCCGGGCAGACCGGATACACCCCAAACCTGGGCACACCTGATCTGCGGGCGGCCATCTGCGAGAAGTTCCGCAGGGAAAACGGTCTCGAGTTTTGCCCGGATCAGATCATGGTCACCTCTGGTGCCAGCGAGGCCCTGTTCCTGGCGATCAGGGCCCTGGCAGGGCCAGGTGAGCAGATCCTGTTGCCCGATCCCGGGTTCCTGTCCTATGGCGCCCTGACCAGGGCGGTGGGTGCCGAGCCGGTGGGAGTGCCCCTGGGAGATGAACTGCGGATGGACCCAGAGGCGGTGGCTGAGAGGATAGGCGACAGGACGAGAGCTGTGATCGTCAACTCCCCCGCCAATCCCACAGGTGCGGTGCAGACAGAAGGAGAGCTCAAGGCCCTTGCCGAGATCTGTCAGGACAAAGGTATAGCCCTGATCTCAGACGAGGTTTACGAGCATTTCATTTACGAGGGAAAGCATTTCAGCCCGGCCCGCTTCGGCGACTCGGTGATAACCATCAACGCCGTATCCAAGACCTATGCGATGACAGGTTGGCGTCTGGGCTATCTGGCGGCTCCGTCAGAGGCGCTTGAAGCGATGCTGAAGGTGCACCAGTATGTGCAGGCCTGCGCCTCATCGATATCCCAGGCTGCGGCACTGGCTGCGCTGAACGGACCCCAGGAATGCGTCGGAGCCATGAAAGAGGCCTTCCGCCGCAGGCGGGACTTCCTGGTGGGGGAGCTCTCGTCATTGACCGACCTTGTGGTTCCGCAGGGAGCGTTCTACCTATTTCCGAGAGTGGGAGACGGCGACGCTGTTGCAGCCAGCCTGGTTAGGGCTGGGGTTATAGCCGTTCCCGGATCGGCCTTCGGGGAGAGGGGCAGGCCGTATCTGCGTCTGTCGTACGCCGTATCAGACGAGAACCTGAAAGAGGCGCTTCGCAGGATCAGGTCGGTCCTGGCTGGCTAAAAAAAAAGCCATTGGACTTCGGCCAACAATCACGCAAAGGCAGCCTCGTGCCTGGCCTTTGGTCTCCCACCCAGCCCCTTCTCAGATCAGGGATGCTCGACGGTTGTACTTTTTCGGGCTGGGAGGGAGATTGGCCAGCCAAGGTACAGATATCCTTTAAATAGCACCAGATTTATTCCGTCCAGCGAGTCTGAAAGACTAAACTGACGCTAACCAGTCACTATGATCGAGTAGGTTGATTCAAATGAAGGAGCAGGTTGAGATAAGGACCCTTAAAGAGGGCCGGTATGTGATTATCGATGACGAGCCGTGCATAATAAAGAGCATAGCACATTCCAAACCCGGCAAGCACGGGTCTGCCAAGGCAAGGATCGATGCCATAGGCATATTCGATAACCAGAAGAGGTCCATCGTCTCCCCGGTCACCACAAAGGTATATGCCCCGATTGTTGAGAGAAAGAGCGGCCAAGTGCTGACCGTCGGCGACAACTCGGTTCAGCTCATGGACCTGAAGGACTTCAGCACAGTGGATATACCGATAACCGAGGACATGAAGCCCAAGCTTGAGGCAGGAAAGGAAGTGGCCTACCTCTCGTCCATGGGCAAGGTCAAGATGGACCTGCGGTAGAGGATGTTTACGCGGGGCGTCTTCGCGGATGCGGAGGCCGAAGCCGAACAGGCCGACTTCCTGATCCTGGGGATGCCTTATGATGCTACCGGCTCATTTCGGACCGGATGCAGGGAGGGCCCTTCAGCGCTGCGGAAGGCCTCCTACAACTTCGAGCCCTACGACTGCCGCCACAGAGTGGACCTCTCCACGCTTCGCGTGGCAGATGCCGGGGATCTGGAGCTGGGATCTGATCCATCTGCGGCGTGGCAATCGATAGAGGACGCTTTTGGATTTCTGCCGTCATCGCCACTGCCTGTGGTCATGGGCGGAGAGCACTCGATAACCCCGCCCATAGTCGGGTCACTGGCAGGCATTGGAGAGATCGGCGTGCTGGTACTGGATGCCCACCTGGACCTGCGGGACGAGTATGGCGGAAGCAGCCTCAGCCACGCCTGCGCCAGCCGACGAATGCTTGAGCAGCCCATTCGGGGATACTCGACAATCGGGATTCGCTCGGGATCTGAGGAGGAGTTCGAGTGGGCTATGGAGAATGGGATCGACTATCATACGGCTGAGGAGGTTGAGGAGCGGGGCATAGCTTCTGTTCTCGAAGACGCCCTCTCCTGCATTGCAGCAGACCGGATCTACCTCTCGATCGACATGGACGTACTGGACCCGGCGTATGCCCCCGCGGTTGGAAATCCGGAGCCGTTTGGGCTTGACCCCCGCCAGGTCAGGCATGTCGTCGAGCAGGTGGCAGGCAGGGCGGCGGGACTGGATGTGGTTGAGATCGCCCCCGCTTACGACGGCGGGCAGACTGCAGCGCTTGGGGCAAGGCTGATCAGAGATTTCCTGGCCAGGGCATCACTGGGATAAGCCAAATCGTCTCTCCAATCTTCCTGATAGGGCTGATAACCGGAGGGGCTGCCCAGATCCATCATTGCCATTTCCATCCTATCGTGCGACTTTTCATCTATCCTGTGGAAAGACGGCTGACCCAGACGGAATCGCCCACATCTGCTGCGGCCGCTTCGGCGGCTGAGCCCTTGTTTATGGAGATCTGAAGCATATCTTCGGAGCTTGTCATGGCCACCCAGGAGCCGGCCTGCACGTCGCCGTAGGTGGTCGCAAGGGTCACCAGGTTGGTGCTATCGCCAACGGTTATCGCCAGCACCTCGCCGGCATAAAACCCGGCCTCTTGAAGAAGGGGCCCTGGTATATTGGTCATGAGGTTTCCGAATGTGTCGATGTGCACAACTGAGCCGTGCAGGCCGGATGAGTCCCTGAATGCAGATGTAAGGTTGAGCCGCACAGGATCGCTGATCTGGGGGCCCACGAGCTCAGGCGGAACTCCGCCGGCGAGGTGGGCTGCCACCGGTCCGTAGATGTCCCGGCCGTGAAACGTTGAGGAGACGCCGGTTGACCTCATCAGGCTTCTGTTGCTGATCTGAAAGGCCCGGGACACCCCCAGGCTGTCCATGATCCCGGTGAATATGCCGTTGTCAGGCCCGACGAAGAGCTTTTTGTCTTTGCTCTCAAGGACAATGGCCCGCCGCCTCGTGCCCACTCCTGGGTCCACCCCTGCCACAAAGACGGTTCCTGCGGGGTACTCCCTGGCAGCGACCGAAAGAAGATACGACCCCTCTGCCACATCGAATGGCCTGACCAGATGGGTGATCGTGGATATGCGAGCGTTTTGGTTTGCGGCATAGATGGCACCTTCAAGGGCTCCTGCCTCCGACCCGGCAGTCCCGTAATCGGTGAGTACCGCAACCAGGTTTAGGGTGGCGTCTCCGCCGGAGGGCTGGCCAGCCTCGTCGCCGGAGAGGCAGCCGGTGCAGATGGCCAGTGGCAGGAGGACCAGGAGGAGCGAGAGAGGGTGGCGGGGAATAGGCGGGATCATCGCAGGGGGATTTGGCAGTGATGAGATATAGAGTCAACTGAAAAGCACGCTGCTGCCGTTTGGGCGGAGAAGGGTCCTGAAAATCCAACCTGTATCAACGATATTGCCAGCCGTGCCGTTTTGTTTCAGAATCCTGCATTCAATTGAGATCTTATGCTGCCTCCAAAGAGCACTAAGTCTTGTCCCGAGCAGCTGGCGCCTCATCCAGTCCTGGGATCTCATCGGCGCCAACCGGCACAATCATGCTTGAGTTTTTGAGATCCGCGCCGATCGGCTCAAACCGTCCGCCCAGATGACTGGCGAAGAACGCCTCGACAACGGCATACAATGCAATATTGTTCTTTGGCCTGACAACATCGTGCCCTTCGTCCGGAAACAGCAAGAATGTCACTGGAACTTTCCGATTAACCAGTGCCTGGACCATTTGGGCCGATTCGTTCTGATCAATTATTGGATCGTTGGCTCCATGTGAGATAAGCAATGGCCGCTTTATGCAATCCGCATAATTGATAGGAGACCTCTCAGCAAGCATCTTCCTCCCCCCTTCGGTTCTTAAATCCCCTACAAAATTTTCCAGGCGC
>Ga0208940_1001227_pt1 | contig 27993 bp, 4 predicted proteins | sample AD_JPNNA6_MetaG_FD_184445 | JGI IMG/M metagenome (GOLD analysis project Ga0208940, IMG submission 184445) | Active sludge microbial communities of municipal wastewater-treating anaerobic digesters from Japan - AD_JPNNA6_MetaG (SPAdes) (version 2) | ecosystem: Engineered > Bioreactor > Anaerobic >... | reverse complement strand
GCCAGGCCGGAGTGGCGGAATCGGCAGACGCAAACGACTCAAAATCGTTCGGGTGATCCCCGTGTGGGTTCGACTCCCACCTCCGGCATTATAACCGAAAAGAGGAGGGCTACAAGCGCCCTCCTCTTTTTTGTTCCCTCACAGGGCCGGGGACCTGCCATTCAGGCCGCCCCCTCGAAAATAGCCCCGAATGAACACGAATTTCACGAATAAGATTAGAAATTCCTTGCCCCCGGGGCTGCTACGTCCTCAAACAACGCGCTTCAGCGCGGGTGGCTCGTGTCAGGTTGGGAATTCCATCCCTCGCCGACCCGTGAGCCGTCGCCGTCGCTGCTCACGACTCACGTTATTTCCATTTTTGGATGATGTGCGCCAGCACATGGCGTCTCCTTCGAAAATGGCCTCGAATGAACACGAATTTCTTCACGAATAAGATTAGAAATTCCTGGCCCCCGGGGCTGCTACGTCCTCAAACACCGCGCTTCAGCGCGGTTGGCTCGTGCCAGGCGGGGGATTCCATCCCCAGCCGAACCGTGAGCCGTCGCCGTCGCTGCTCACGACTCACATTCTAAAAAACGCAAGATTTCCTGACGACCCTTGAAGATTGAACATCAACCTTTGCCCTCTATCCCCTGGCCCCTTCCCCCCGCGCCTTGCGCGGGGGGAAGGGGAACTTTTTTTGTGGGGTTTTGCAGGCGGGCTACGCCCGCCTGCAAAACCCCCTTATTTTTTCTCCCCCTCCCCAACGGCGCAGGCGCCGTTGGGGAGGGGGCTGGGGGAGGGGCAAAAGTCGCAGCTTACAAAGGTTCATCCGTCGCCATCAAGCTACCTGACACCAGGCTGAACAATTACCACACATTTTCATTTGCGGTGATATGCCGCAGGAACATGGCGTCTCCTTCCAACAGCCGCCATAACACCGGCTCGGCATCGAGCACCGTCGGTGCGGCGAATTCTGCGCCGTCTCCCGGAACGCCATCCGGCCGCACGAGGATGGTGCGGATTCCAAACGGCGCCGCTCCCTGCAGATTGGGACGCTGATCGTCGAGGAGCACACACTCAGAGCCTTTCGCCTGCAGCAAGGTGAGCACCTGTGCATAGGCCTCAGGGTGTGGCTTCGCCAGATACCTCAGATCCCGCACGTCCACAATGCGCTCAAAGTGCTCGCGGATGTCCATGCAGGTAAGGATCTGCTCGGCCCAGCTGGCAATGGCGTTGGTAAAAATCACTTTGGCAGCCGGCAGGCGCGCGAGCATCGCCCCCAGCGCTGGGGCAGGCGCGAGGTAGCGAGCCACATCCACGCGATGCACGTCCTCCAGGTAATCCTCCACGTCCACCTCGGGATGATGGTACAGCAAACCGGACATGGTCGTGCCGTAACGGGCATGATACTCGCGGCGCAGAGTATGTGCCATTTCCGGCGTGATGCCCAGCGCCCGCGCCAACCAGGCCTCGATGCGCTGTCGCACCTCAAGGAACAGCCCCGAAGTGTCCAGGTACAGCGTGTCATCGAGATCGAAGAGCAGATAGCGGATCATAGAATTTCCCAGCGTCGTGAATTTCGAATGGCCGCGCGCCATGAGACGCGCGCCTCACAGCCCCAGGGTCTCCCACAGGGCCGCGATGCGCGCCGTAACCTCCGGGCTCATGCGCGCGACTTCAGGCCACTGGCGCGTGTAGCCCTCTTCGGGCCATTTGGCCGTCGCATCAATGCCGATTTTGCCGCCAAATGCGGGCTGATAGGAGGCGTGATCCAGCTGGTCCACCGGCCCATCGCCAATGAGCACGTCCCGCGACCAGTCCACATTCCCCAACGCCTGCCACGCCGCCGTCATGGGATCCTGCACGTCCACCCACCCATCCACCACCACCACGGCCTTCGCCAGGCTGAGCAACGCCAGCCCCCACAACCCGTGAATGACCTTGCGAGCCTGTCCCGGATAGCGTTTGTGGATGCTCACCAGCACCAGGTTGTGGAACACGCCGGGTGCGGGCATCGCCAGATCCACCACTTCGGGCAGGAACAGCCGCAGCAGCGGCAAAAACAGCCGCTCCGTGGCCTTCCCCATCCAGTAATCCTCCATCGGCGGGACACCAACGACCGTCGCCGGATAGAGGGCGTCGCGCCGACGGGTGATGGCCGTGACATGAAACGCGGGGAAGGATTCCACCGGTGTATAATAGCCGGTATGATCGCCAAACGGCCCTTCGGGGCGCTGATCGGCGGGATCTACGTAGCCCTCGATGACCATGTCGGCGTTGGCGGGGACGGTGAGCGGCTGCGTGACACAGCGCACGAACTCCACCGGCCTGCCGCGCAGCCATCCCGCCAGCAGATATTCGTCAACATCGGGAGGCAGCGGGGCGGACGCGGCCCAGATGCACGCGGGATCTCCCCCCAATACCACCGCCGCCGGAATCACCGATTTCGGATTTCGGAGCCTGGATTTTGGAGCGCCGGCTTCTGATCCTTGATCTTTGATCCCCGACTCTCGCGCCACGCGCTCGTGTTCCGCGCCGCCCTTATGCCGCTGCCAGTGCACCAGCAGGGTGCGGGAATCCACCTTCTGCAGGCGATACATGCCCACGTTGCGCACGCCGGTCTCCGGGTGACGGGTCACCACTTGCGGCAAAGTGATGAAGGGACCGCCGTCCTTGGGCCAACACGTGAGAATGGGGATCCCATCCAGGGAAGCGGAATCCGTCGCCACGAGCTCCTGGCACGGGCCACGCTTGACCCGCCGCGGTTTGACTCCCGCCGCGCGCAGCGCCTGCAGCAGCGAGACCCCCCTTCCCAGCGCCGCACCAGCATTCGACGGCGGGCGCAGGTCGAGCAAGCGCGCCAGATTGTGAGTGAGCGCTTCCAGCTCCTCGACGTGCAACGCCCACGCCATCCGCTGCGCGCTGCCGAAGGCGTTGATGAGGACCGGCAGCTCATAGCCGGCGACGTTCTCGAAGAGCAGCGCCTTGTTCTGCGCCGCCGGCCCTCGGCTTAAGCGCTCGACGACCGCCGTGATTTCCAGCTCGGCGGCGATGGGCGTGGTCACGCGCCGCAATTCCCCGCGCGCTTCCAGCAGCGCAACAAACTCATGCAAGTCCTGGTGTTGTGGGATAGACATTCAACTCCCCGTAAATCAGCCCTGTGACCAATCGTACACCCCGTGGCAGATGAGGCAGCGTGACCCAACGCTGACCCCCGTCCGCGCGCCAGGGCCATTGTACACGAATTCGGCGATTTGGGTAAACACCCAACACACACGAATGGAAATAAAACTACTGCGTGCCCAGCTCTAGTTTTGAGAGGGCACGCAGTGTCTTTTCACCTCAACGGCGAGAGCGGCTAATCACCTGGCGCATAGTCGCGCGTCACAAGCGGCATATAGACGATGTACTGAGTGGGTGCTTGCACCTCTACCGTGAAGGGCCCACGGCTCGTCACATTCCCGGCCGCGTCATAAGCGCTGACCCACAACGTGTAGCGGCCCGGCGCCAGCGGACGCAAAGTGTAATGCCATCCATCGCCCTCCAGCACGGCCACATCCTGATAGGTCATCCCCTCCGCATTTTCCACCAACACCGTCACATTCGCACTCGCCCCGCCGTCAGTGACAGTTCCGGTGAGCACGGTCAGGCTGGTGGTGTAGGGCGCCATATCCACAATATGGGTGACCTTGAGCACCGGCGCGACGTTATCCAGGATGTAGCGCGCGGTCAGGCCCGCCGAGCGGTTGCCGGCCAGGTCCACCCCGTAGAACGAGACCTCGCGTTCCACAGAATCCACCCGATCAGCGCCGGATAGCGTGTAGGACCAGTCCCCTGGACGCGGGATGGCGTCCCCGGCCTGTGGTGTGAGCACCAACCGGCTGCGCCGGTAGTCACCGTTGTCCGCCGCCGGATTCGTGTCGCACACCGTCAACGTCCACTCGCCCTGCGCAGGCCGTCCCACCAGAGCACGCAGCGGTTCAGTCGGACGCGCCGGGCGGGCGAACAGCCCGCCGGCCACGCTCGGATCGTCGTCGCCGCTGCTACTGTAAGCGCTGCTAGCGGCGTCATTCAAGAGCACGTTGTAATGACGCGCGCCCGTGCCCGACACGCCGTCGTCGGCTAGCAGCAGGACGCGCACCCCCGTCGGCGATTCGAGTTCGACGTTCAGGTCGTCGCGGTGAGCATGTGCCGCGATCAGCCCCACCTGCGCCGAACCGAGGGTGAAGCTTGCGGTCACGTTGAACGTGCGGACCAGACAGGCGGCGGTGAGGCTGATGGGAGCGGCGGGCACGTCGTCATACACGTACTGGCCCGGCGGCGTCGCGAGCTGCTGACCGAGCGATGCACACACGCCATCTACACACGCTTCTACGTGGCTCAGACCGTGATTGTCAACTGCCTGGCCGTTCAACCGGACCGAGTTTCCCTGGACCAGGCTGCCCGGCGCGGCCTGCGACAGCGCCGGGTCAAGGCTCAGAGTGGGCGGCAGGGTGTCCACCACAAAGGCTTGGGATACGCCGGTCGCGCCGGACTGACCAAAGCTATCGGTGGCGCGCAACGTTACTTGCATGATGTCGCCGTCGGCAGCGCCCGACGTGTCCAACGCGCACGTCCACGCCCCATCGGAAGGCGCGGGATCCGGGCACGTGACGCTGCTGTGTCCTGGCACGTCCAGGGTCACCGCCTGTACCGGCGATTCGTCATAGACGTACCCACGCAAGAGATTGCTTCCCGCCCGCAGGACATAGTCAGGCTCCTGGATGCCCAGGAACTGCGGCCCGCTGCGATCTACCTGATGGTCGGCCCAGATGCGTTCCAGCGGCTCACCGGACAGTGGATGTTGCTCATCGTACACCCGGGCCAGCACGCCTGCCCATGGCAGGGCGCTGGCTGCCAGGTCAATCGTGCCGATAAAGGAAACTTGCCCTTCCTGGCCCGGCGCCAGGTCGCCCAACGGCAGCGTCCGGTGGGTACTGCCGCCACTCAAGCGCAGCGTATAGTAGGCTTGCACCTCAACCCACACGCCGCGCGCCGTGTCCGTCCCCAGGTTACGGTAGGTGATGGTGTACGTCAAGGTCTGATTAGCGCCCACGCGGGGATGGTCAGCGCTCAACCAGCCTAGCTGCGAGCTAATGTCAGGGGTCCCGCCCTGCAACAGCGTCGCCCACAGGCCGAAGAGAGCGTCATTCATGTAGCTGTACACGATGCCGGCCGGCTCAACCACGAGACGTGCTTGCACGTCCGTGTCGGGGTAGCTGGCTGCCGAGAGGCCATCGCTGCCATTGGGGCAGACGCCGCCGGAGAGCTGCGGCCAGGTGTAAGACTGGCTCAAGGCAAATTCACCCTTGGCGCGCGTTTCCGCCACGCGAGCGCTGTTGACCGGATTGGCGTCGGGCAGCGTCGCCCACAGGCGCAGCGCGTTCTCCTCACTCGCCAGCGCGAGCATCTCCAGCGCCGTGTTTGCCGGATCGGTGATGCCGAGCAAGACAAACGGCAGGCGCAGGTCAGTGATGGGAACAGGGTACCCTGGCGCGGACGGCTGGAAGCGATACTGGGATTCGTCTAGCGTCATGACCCAATTCCAGACGTCCCCCTGCCACTCCAGCAGCAGCGCAGTATCAGCGTCGCGCACCCACACGAGATGGTCCGCCGCCATCGCGCCGACGGTCGAGGTAGGAGTGACGCCCGGCAGGTAGATCGTCGAGGTCGCCTCCGCATAGGGATTGAAGAGCGTGGACGTCCCGCCGTCCCGTATGTCGAGATAGACAAACAGGTCGCCGTCCGTGCGCCAGTCTGCGCCCGTCCAGGCCAGGCGGAGCGCCTCCACGTCCCACGAGGCGTAGAGCGCCTGTTCCGCGCTGAGGGCAGCTCCCGGCGACGCCTGGCGACTCAAACGCCGATCCACGCCGACCCGAGAGCATCCGCTGTCCATCCACCCGCGATAGGGTTGCGCACCCGGTTCAAGGACGGTGTGATCAGGCGTGGTAGAACTGTCCACGTAGAAGGGGCCGCTGCTCTGCCAGCTCTGCTGCCCGTAGACGTCCTCGCTGGCGACGCGCGCCCAGACTTGTTCACCTTCAGCGGGCATAAAGGTCGCCGTGCGGTCAAGGTCGTAGGTCCCGCTGACGGTGCGCTGGGTGGAGGTCAGCGCTGCCGTCCATTCGACGCGATAGGGCGCCAGGCCGCTGCCATCGCTGCTCTCCGTCCAGGCAAGTTCCAACGTGGACGTGAGGCCGCGCAGCGTCAGGCCGGGGGTGATCACCGCGCCGGCGCTCGTCATCGTCAAGACCACCGGGGCGGGCGGCAGCAAATCCACCCCCACCGTGCCGGTCACAAGCGCCGTGTGCCCGCCGACGTCGAGCGCACGGGCAGTGACGGTGAGCACGTCGCCGTCGAACAACGTGCGTCCGGCAAGTGGCCAGGCAACGCGCCACGCTCCCCCGGCCACTGTCCCCGGCAGCGTTTCCCCGGCGACGTCAACTTCGAGGCCCTTGATGCCACCGGCGTCGGTGATGAGACCGGTCAGGTCGAGTAGCCCCGGCGCGTGGAAATTCGCGCCGGTGATCACCGGCGTGACGCTGATCTCGGGGGCGAGCGTATCAATGACGACCGACAGCGTTTCGGTCGCCACGTCACCGGCCCAGTCGGTGAGGGACGCTTCCAGCGCGTGTGCCCCATCGGCCAGCGCGGACGGATCCCACACAGCGCTCCACAGGGTACGGGTGAGTTCGTCCTGCGCCCAGGTCGCGGTGTAGAGCAGACTGCTGTCCACCGTCACGGTCAGCGCGCGCAGTGACGCCATCTCCGCAGCGATTTCCCCGGTGATGGTGAGCGGGTCAAGGCTGTCCAACACCGGCGGTGCGTCCAGGATCGAGACGCTCAGGCTGGATTCCATGTCGAGGGCGGACGTCGCGCCCACGATCACCGGTGTCACCGTCGTACAGTTGCCGAACATATCGCAGGCGGTCGCCTGCCCGCCCAGGACGAAGGTGTCCAACACACGCAGGCCGCCGCCGCTGTCGGCCACGACCATGTAGCGGCCCATCGCCGCCACCTTGCTGGCATAGCCGGGCGTGTTGTAGGTGGCGTGTAGAGTGGGAGTGGTGAGGCTCGAGACATTGATCATCCGAACGCCGGCATAGCCATCGGCGATGTAGGCCATGGTGCCGGTGACGGCCACCCCCATCGCATAGCCGTCCGTATCCAGGCTGCCCAGCACGCGCGGGTTAGCCGGGGCGGTGATGTCCAGGATCAACAGGCCGGCCGATCCGGCGGCCACAAAGGCCTGGGAATCACGGACAACCACGTCATTGGCCTCGCCTGGCAGCGCCACCCCGCTGATGCGGTGTGGGCTGGCGGGTTGGGCCACATCCATCACGAGCAAGTCCTTGTCGCCCAGCGCCACGTAGGCGAACGGCCCAACGAGCGGCCAGACCGTCACCTGGAAGGAGCGGGTAGTCTGCGTGACGCCGTCGGAGACGGACACCGAGACCGTAGCCGAGCCGGTCTGGCCCGCCACCGGCGTCAGGCGGAGTAGCCCGGTCGTCTGCGGGCTGACGTAGACGACGTCCGGGGGCGGCAGCAGCGCCGGGTTCGACGACTGCGCGCTGACGCTCAGCGTCTGCACCTCGTTGGCAGCCCCGCTGCCGATGCCGCTCAGGGCAACGCTTTGCGGCGAGGCGCCCTGCCCCATCTCGAAATCCGCCAGCGGGTTCAGCGTCGGCGGGTCGTTCGTCGGAACGACCGCCACCTTGAACGTGCGGACAAAGGTCAATCCGCCAGAATCGCCGGCCGTGACGGTGATCGTCACCACGCCCGAGCTGTTGGGAACGGGGGTGAAGTAGATCCGACCCGTCGGCGGATACGTGTAGGAGAGGCGCGGCTGCGGGATCAGGGCCGTGTTCGATGAGCGGACCTGCAACCACGGAGGTTCTTCATTGACGCCTCCACCACTGATGCCGGTGATGACGACAGTCTGCCCGCTTGCATCCTCATTGATGACCATGTCGGGGATGGGATCGAACGTCGGCGGGTCATTGACCGGGGTGACGGTCACCTGGAATAAACGCTCCACCAGCGCAGACGGATGGGTCGTGTAAGCGCGAACGGTGATCTGCGCGGTCCCGCTCTGGTCTTTAGCCGGCGTGAAGCGCAGCAGGGCGGTCGTCTGCGAAGGGGTGTAAATGATAGTGGGATTGGGGATGATGCCCGTTCTTGAGGACCAGGCCCGAATCGTGAATCCATCATCTTCGTTAGGCGCGCCATTGCTCACGCCGGTCAGAACCACGGTCTGCGTGCCACAATCCTCCGCTACCGTGACGTTACTGATGGGATCAAGCGTTGGCGGGTCGTCAACTGAGGTCACGGTGACCAGGAAGGCGCGCACCGTCGTCGAGACGCCGTCGCTGACCGTGAGGCTGATCGTGGCGCTGCCCCAACCATTGGCAACCGGCGTGAAGCGCAACGTGCCGCTGGTCTGCGGGCTGACGTAGGTGACGCCCGGCGTCGGGATCAGCGCCGGATTCGACGATTGCGCCGTGACGCTTAACGTTTGCACCTCGTTGGCCGCCCCGCTGCCGATACCGCTCAGGGGCACCGTCTGTTGCCCCGCGTCCTCGTTCAACGTGCGGGCGGCGATGCTGTCCAGCGTCGGCGCGTCGTTCACCGCATTGACGGTGACCAGGAAGGCGCGCGCCGTGGTCAACAGCCCATCACTGACCGTGACGGTGATCGTGGCGCTGCCCCACTGATCGGCGAGCGGCGTGAAGCGCAGTGCGCCGCCGGTCTGCGGGCTGACGTAGGTGACGCCCGGCGCGGGAATCAGCGCCGGATTCGAGGACTGCGCGCTGACGCTCAGCGTCTGCACTTCGTTAGCAGCCCCGCTGCCGATGCCGCTCAGGGTCACCGTTTGCTGCAGCGCATCCTCGTCCAACGTGCGGGCGGCGATGCTATCCAGCGTCGGCGCATCGTTGACCGCATTGACGGTGACCAAGAAGGCGCGCGCCGTTGTCGAAACGCCGTCGCTGACCGTGACGGTGATCGTGGCGCTGCCCCACTGATCGGCGAGCGGCGTGAAGCGCAGCGTGCTGCTCGTCTGCGGACTGACGTAAGTGACGGTCGGGGTCGGGATCAGCGTGACGTTCGACGAGCGCGCCGTGACCGTCAAGGTCTGCGTCTCATTGGCCGCCCCGCTGCCGATGCCGCTCAGGGTCACCGTTTGCTGCCCCGCGTCCTCGTTCACCGTGCGGGCGGCGATGCTGTCCAGCGTCGGCGCGTCGTTCACCGCATTGACGGTGACCAGGAAGGCGCGCGCCGTGGTCGCAACGCCGTCGCTCACCGTGACGGTGAGCGTGGCGCTGCCCCACTGATCGGCGAGCGGTGTGAAGCGCAGTGCGCCGCCGGTCTGCGGGCTGAGGTAAGTGACGGTCGGGGTGGGGATCAGCGTGACGTTCGACGAGCGCGCCATGACCGTCAAGGTCTGCGTCTCATTGGCGGCCCCGCTGCCGATGCCGCTCAGGGTCACCGTCTGTTGCCCCGCGTCCTCGTTCACCATGCGGGCGGCGATGCTGTTCAGCGTCGGCGCGTCGTTGACGGCGTTGACCGTCACCGTCACTGTGGCCGTCACCTCCAAGACACCGTCGCTGATGGTGTAGGTGAAATGATCCGCGCCGTTGAGATTGAGCGTCGGCGTGTAGCGCAGGGTACTTCCCGCGATCTCGATCTGCCCCAGGAGCGACGTTCCCACTGCCGTCAGGAAGGGGATTTGCCCATCAACGTCATAGTCATTGTCCAACACCGCGAGAGTGAGCGACGTATCCTCGTCTGTCGTGGCCACGTCATCCACCGCGACCGGGGCATCGTTCACGCCGCCCACCTGCACCGTGATCCAGGCCGTCGCCTGCAAGCCGCCCGGATCACGCACGGTATAGGTGAAGACGTCATCGCCGACGAAGTTGAGCGTCGGGGTATAGACCATGGTCAGGCCGTGCGTGACCGCCGTTCCATTGGCCGGCGTCCCCAGGCTGCTCACAGTCAGCGCATCGCCATCCATGTCGCTCGCATAGGCCGGGAAGGGCGTGATCTCTGCCGGCACATCCTCGTCGGTCGCCACGGAGATGTTCGCTGCCACAGGCGCATCGTTGATCGGATTGACCGTGACCAGGAACGCGCGCGCCGTCGTCAAAAGGCCGTCGCTGACGGTGACGGTGATCGTCGCGCTACCCCACTGATCGGCGAGCGGCGTGAAGTGCAGCGCGCCGCTGGTCTGCGGGCTGACGTAGGTGACGTCCGGCGCGGGAATCAGCGCCGGACGCGACGATTGCGCGCTGACGCTCAGCGTCTGCGCCTCGTTGGCGGCCCCGCTGCCGATGCCGCTCAGGGTCACCGCCTGTTGCCCCGCGTCCTCGTTCACCGTGCGAGCGGCGATGCCGTCCAGCGTCGGCGCGTCGTTGACCGGGGTCACCACGACTGTGACATCGGCCGTAGCAAACGCCACACCATCGCTGATCGTGCAGGTAAACGTATCCGTGCCGTGCAGGTTGAGCGTCGGCGTGTAACGGAGGGTGCTGCCCGTGATCGTGACCTCGCCCAGGAGCGGGATGCCCACAGCACTCAGGAAGGGGATTTGGCCGTCAGGGTCGCTGTCGTTGCTCAACACCGTGAGGGTGAGCGGCGTGTCCTCGTCCGTGGTCGCCGTATCATCCACCGCGACCGGCGGATCGTTGACGTTGTTCACCGTCACGTGGATCGAGGCGGTGGCTTCCAGGCCGCTGGGATCACGCACCGTGTAGGTAAAGGCATCAGCGCCGAAGAAGTTGAGTGTGGGCGTGTAGGTGATCGTCACGCCGTCGGTCGTGGCGATGCCGTCGTAGGGCACGCCCAGGCGCACCACGGTCAGCGTATCGCCATCTATGTCGCTCGCATAGGCCGGGAAGGGCGTGATCTCGACTGGCGTTTCCTCAGCGGTGACAACCGGGATGTCGTCGGCGGCGGGCGCATCATTGATCGGCTGGATGGTGACAGTGACCCAGGCAGTGTCGAATAAGGCGCCGTCGCTGATCGTATAGGTGAACGTGTCCATGCCGTAGAGGTTGGGCCAGGGCGTGTAGCGGAGGGTGCTGCCCGCCATCATGACCTCGCCCAGGAGGGGCGTCCCGACGGCGATCAGGAACAGGGTTTGCCCGTCAGGGTCGCTGTCGTTGCGCAACGCCGCGAGGGTGAGCGGTGTGTCCTCGTTCGTGGTCGCCGTATCATCCACCGCGACCGGCGGATCGTTCACGCCGCCCACGGCCACGGTAATCCAGGCCGCGGCTTCCAGGCCGCTGGGATCACGCACCGTGTAGGTGAAAGGATCGGTGCCGACGAAGTCAAGCGTCGGTGTGTAGATGATGGTCATGCCGTCAGTGGTGGCCGCGCCATTGGCCGGACTCCCCACCCCGCTCACGGTCAGCGGGTCGTCATCCACGTCGGTCGCATAGACTGGGAAGGGGACAATCTCTACCGACGTATCCTCGTTCGTCGCTATCGAGATGTCGTTCGCGGCAGGCGCATCATTGACCGGATTGACCGCCATGGTGATGTAGGCGCTGGCCTGAAGGCCGCCGGGATCACGCACGGTATAAGTGAAAGCATCAATTCCGACGAAGTTGAGCGTCGGGGTATAGATCGCGCTTGCGCCGTCCGTCGTAGCCAGGCCGTGCGCCGGCGCGCTTACGCTGGCGATGGTGAGCGGGTCGCCGTCCACGTCATAGACAAACTGGGGGAGCAAGGGAATCCACTTCGCTATCTCTTCATCAGTCACCTCATGGAGACTGATTGCCGAGGGCACGTCGTTGACTGCCTGGATGGTGAGCGTGACCGTGGCGAGGTTCGAGCTCTCCAGCTCGCCCAAGAGGCGACAGGTGAAGCTGTCCTCGCCGTTGTAGTCCGTCGTCGGCGTATAGACAAAGGCGCCGTCGGGCTGCAACCTCACGTCGCCGTAATCCGGGGCGTACACGACCGTCGCCGTCACGGACGTCCGCGTCCCCACCGTGTCGTTGCCCAACACGCCCGGCGCGACGACGTTCAGCGCTGTGTCTTCATCCGTCGCATAGCTGTCATCGGTCGCCCCAAAATCGAAGTAGTAGACGTAGGCGCGACCTGACGCCGCAACATCCGGCGCGCCGACGACAAGGGTGTCGCCATACAAGGCCAGCGCCGCGCCGAAGTGATCGCCGGCGCTGCCGTCGGTGCGAGTGATTACCTCCGCCAGGCCCCAGTTGTCCGGCGCGGCGACGCCCGGAGTGTTCGAGTCATAATCGCGCAAGAAAACGTAGACCGCGCCCTGTTCGGCGTGATCGCCGACCCCGGTGCGCGGCGCGCCGACGGCGATCCGGTCCCCCGCGATGGCAACCGCGACGCCGAACCCGTCAGTCAAGACGCTGGTGGATGTCAGGGTGGCAATCTGCCCCCAGGCGTTGTCGCCGCCTTCGTTCTGGAGGAAGACGTAGGCTGCTTCCGCGTCACTGCCGATGACGATGGTGTCGCTGTCAATGTCCACGCTTCGGCCGAAGTGGCCCATTTCCACAAATGCTGGGCCGATCAGCATGACGGGCAGCGTCGTCCAGGTGTAGTAGGGCGGCGTCAGCGCATCGTAGGTGTACGTATAGACTTTGGCCGCGCCCGCCGCCAGGGCAGTTTCGCAGCTCCAATTCGGCGCCCCCACCACGAGCATATTGCCGCTGAGGGCCAGCGCCGCCCCAAAGCTGCCACTCACGGGGTCCGAGAGGTAAGTATCGCCCGCGCGAACGCCCCCGCCCCCAAACGCGGGGTTGCCCGGCACACCGACGATAAACGCATCCGGGCCGAGCTGCTCGACCGCGTAACCGGCATGATCCTGCATCGTCGAGCCCTGGACGGTCTGCGTGACGACCCACTGCCCGTTGTCGGGATTCCATGGCTCAGCGGTGCGGAAACGGTAGGCCATCCCGCTGAGATCCGAAGACATCGTCTCGTCGGGGGCGCCGACCAGGATGTCGGGAACCGGGTTGCCCGACAGGTGACTGATAGCGACCGCCGAGCCAAAGTGCTCGCCGCCCATGTACCACCAACTGGCGCTCAGCGTGGTAGACAAAGTCCATGCGCCAGACAAAGGCTGGTACCTCCACAGATACACGATGCCATTATCGCTGGCAACGCCATCTTCATACGGCGCGCCGGTAACGAGATAGTCGTTATAGAGCGCGAGCGCCGCGCCGAACTGCTGGTCGGTCTGATCCGCTGTGGGCGAGAGGACGCCACCCGGCTGCACGGTGAGGGAGACGGTCGTCGCTTCGGCTAGCGGACTGGGCTGCGCCGCATCCGGCAGCGCCACACTGGGGTGACCCGGGGACTGCGAGGCCGCGTTGCCGGCATAGAACGGGGAGACACGCAACAGCGCCGGCGCGGGCTGCGCTTTGACGCCAGCCGGCGACGCTGCCGGCGCCAGCGCAATCGCCGCCGCGTTACCCGGCGTGGTATAGGCACTCATGAGCTGCGGGCTGGTCGGGTCAGCAATGTTGATGACGCGCACACCGCCTGCGCCATCGGCCAGATAAGCGTAATTGCCCTGCACGATGACATCGGTAGCCGTGCCCGGCGTGTCCAGGCGGCCCGGTGTGGCAGACGGGTTCGACACGTCAATCACTGTCAATCCCAGGTTGCCGTCGGCGATGTAAGCCCGATTGCCAACCACGACAACCCCACGCCCGTCGCCGGTTGCGTTGTAAGAGCTCAGAACGCCGGGTAGCGCCGGATTGGAGAGACTCACGCGCCACAGCGCGCCAGAAGGCACATACGCCTGATTGTCCACGATGGCAAAATTGCTGGCGACCGAGCGAGCCGTCCAGGCTCCGACTTCGGACAGGCCATAGACGGTCGCCATCGTGCAGTCGGCGGTCAAACGATACACCTTGTTAGCCAGGCTCGACTGGCCCACCGTCGCCAGATACCACGGCGACTGGAAGTAGTCCGTCTTGTGCACCACGCCCGCGCCGCACGGCGAGGAAAAGCCATTTCGCCACAAGTTGAAGTCTTCGGCGACGGTCGTGTAGCGATACTTGCCGCCGCCGACCGTGAGGGTGAGGGCCACGCGCGGCGCCAGCGTGTCCAGATTGCCGCTCCACGTCTGGGCGGCCAGATCCGCCGCGCTCACGTGCCCGGCGGTATCGGCACCGCGCAAGTCAAGCGCGAAGGCTCCTTCCACCCCATCCGGCACCTCTGCGCTCCAGTTGGAGAACTTGACGCCGGCGCCGGATTGGGCCAGCGTGGCCACCTGCCAGCCGGCCTGGGCGAGCGCGGCCACTTCAAGCGGCGACAGCGCGCGGGCGTAAACGCGAACATCGTCCACGCCGCCGCGCCAATAGCGCATACTGGCAGGCTGCGCCGCCAGCGTCCACGCCAGGTCCGCCATGTAGGAATAGGTAGGATGGGAAAGCCGCTGGCTGCCTGCTCCCGGCTGCGGATTGAGGGTCACACTCCGCTGCCAATTTGTAGCGGGCATAGGTCCCTGGTACGAGACTTGCAACGTGATCTGCGAGCAGAAAGAGTTGAGAACGCTGAGCTTGATGGGAACATACGGCGTGGCCTGGCTGGTTCCATGATAAAGAGACTGGCCCTCCAGCGTCACGTCATAATATCCCATACTCAGTGGGGTGAGGGTGAGATTCGCAAAGGTGACGCAGCCAGCCACGGCTTCGCCGCGTCCAATGTCGAAGCGTGAGGGGCTCGTCGGATGCTGGCCCGCGAACGCCGTAGTGCTCGCGCGCTGCTCCCCGTTCACGTACAGGCTGTAGGTCACGCCGTCGAACGTGGCCGCCACGTGGTTCCAGGCATTCTCCGTCAGTGCGGCAGTCGTGTAGGTGACGAGCGGTTGCGTCCCGTTGCCAAAGCCGCCGACCAGGACATTCCGGTTGATCACTTGAAGGGCGGGATAGGTGTAGCGCGTGTCCGTGTAGGCGTCGCTGCCCAAGATGGGATAGGAGCTCACATCCTCCGGGGAGGGATAGACCCAGGCAGCCACACTGAAGCGCGAGCCGGGAAGCAGGCCGGCTTGCGGTCCGACGGCGACGTAATCATCCACGCCGTCGAGGTAGAGGCTGGAGTCGCCTACCGCGCCGGCGGTGGCTTTGTTCATGTCGTCCGCCCCGGTATACAGCACACCGTCGTGCTCCCAACCGGAGGCATCGGCCAGGGTCACGCCGTCTGCGGCCCACGCCTCGTCCAGTGTGAGCCGGAGCACCGGTTCGGCGCCGAGGTACAACCGCTCGCGGAGCGTGTCGGCGGACAAGGCGCGGTCGAACATCCGCACGTCGTCAATGATGCCGGGGAAGCGATGGTTCACGCCGTCCGAGCGGCTGCCCACTGCCGAGGCGCCGCTGCATTGCGCCATGCTGCCCGCTACTGCTGTGCTGGCGACCAGTCGCCCGTCGCGGTAGAGGCGAAGCGTCGCGCCGTCATACGTGGCAGCCAGGTGAACCCAGGTGTTGAGCGGGACGGTCACGGCTTGTTCGGCATACTTCCAACTGCCGCCCACTTTGACCCAGATGCGCGGGTAGTGACCAGTCTTGTTCTCGTTGAGGGAGAGGGTAAGGCCACAGCCGGCCGCCTCTTTGTAGGACACGATAGTTTCGCGCGCGCCGGTCCCGCCCGTGCGCTTGACCCAGGCGGAGACCGTAACGTTCGTAAACGTACCCCAATTGGGCAATGCGACGGTGGTTTGTTTGCCGTCGAAAGCCGCCGCGCTGCCGGAATGTCCTATCACGCCATAACCTGGGCAACCCGTGCCCGTGCATGTGCCGTGATGCGCCTGGCCGGAAATATCCTGCCAGGTGAGGCTGCCATTTTGGTCAGACATGTCGTCAAGCGCCAGATGGAGCGTCTCGCCGGCCAAAGGCGTTTCGTTATAAAGTGCGGAACCGGGCAGCGTGGGCCGCCAGGCCACTTGCGCGCTGCTCAGCCCGGCGACTTTGGGCTGCGCCAGAGCGCGCACTTCTTCGGGCAACAGCGCCCGCTCGACGATCACCAGCTCGTCGAGGTAGCCCATGTACGGCTCGGCGAGCGCTGTGCTGCCGGTGTTGGTCCCCGCGCCAATCAGCAGGAGGTCATCCAGGTCGGGTTGCAGGGTCGTGGTCGCGGTGAAGACGGCTTGCAATGCGCCGTTCTGGTACAGGGCAACGGTGTTGTCGTCCCCGATCACTGCCGCTACGTGCACCCATTGGTTACTTTGGAGCACACCGGCGACATAGGGACGCGGGCTGCTCCCCAAAGCGGTAAACAGTAGTTGGTTATTCTGCAACCCGAAGCCAAAGCCGTTGGGGCTGTGGGTCTGGGCTGTTGCCACAAGGCGCTGGACGCCGGATAGCGCTTCAGGCTTGATCCAGGCCGCCACAGACAGGCCGGCCGTGCGCTCATTGATCGGGCTATGTGCAACCTGGAGCGCTTGCGCGCCCCTGAAGCGCACCGCATTGCCGTAGACCCCGATCGCGCCGGCTTCAGGACAGGCGTCCAGGCATGTGGCATGGAGCAACGCGCCGCCGTTATCGTAGAAGAGAGTGGCCCCCGCGCTTTCTTCGAGGTGCAACAGAAGCGCCGTATCGCGTGGGGCCGGCGCCTCGCTCACAGTGCCTTGCGCCGTTTGCGTGGACGTGATCGCCGTCGTCGGCAGGTGAGCGTCCCCGCCGGGCGCGGCGGCGTCCACCAGGATTGTACCAAGCGCCAGGCGCGCCTGATTGCCCATGCGATCGGCGGCCTCCAGGCGGACGGTGTAACGGCCCGTCGGGTACGCCTCCGCGATGGTGTAGGTGACCGACCAGGCATTCCCGGCCAGGGCGACGGGCTGCGCCTCCCCCCCGACTACCGCGCCGTTCGCATCCAGCAACGCCACCCGGACGCTGTCCAGTTGGAGTCCGCTGCCGGGTATAGACGGACCGGCGATGTTGGGATCAGAGACACTGCCGCTCAAGTCAACCGACCAGACGTTGGAAAGCGTGGGGTGCAGTCGCGCAGAGAGCAGGGAATCGGAAGGGAGACCCAGGTTTGCCACAGGCGGCGTCGCGTCCACGTACAAGGCGGTGTTGGCCGAGGTCGCCTGGTTGCCGGCCCAATCCGTGGCGCGGGTGGCCAGGACATACTGGCCCTCGCCACTCGGCTTGAAGAACGGGCACCAGGCTGTGTCCCCCAGCGAATCCGTACACGCCGGCGCCGCCACGGTCGTCGGGCTTCCGCCGGCTTTGGTGACCAGCAGTTCCACCTGACTCACCCCGGCGTAGCCATCCTGCGCCGCAACATACATCAACACGCCCTGGTTCGCCAGGTAAGGCAGATCCGGGTTGTAGGAACGCAGGGCTGAGGTAGGCGCAGTCGCGTCTACCAACAGCGTGTCGCTGCGGCGTTCGTGGATCAGCTTGCCCTGGTAGCGATAAATGTCCCGCACCGTGTAGGCGTTGAGCGCGTGATCGTACAGCGTCACCTCGTCGAGCCGGCCATAGAAGGGAGAGCCCGCGGCAGATCCGCCCATCGAGACGGCCTCCGTACTGGCGCACGCCGTGCCGCTCAGGGCGACGCTGCCCTGTTCGTACCCGTTCACGTAGATGCGGGCCGTGCTGCCGTCGTAAGTGCCCATCACGTAGTTCCACTGGTCAGGCAACAGTTGCGTCAGGCTGGCGACCGAAATCCCTGCGCCGCAAGCACCGCTTGACACAGGCGCGAGGGTCAACGTGGCCGTGAGGCCGCCGGCCGGGATGGAGAGCTGATAGTTGTTGCCCTTGCTCACCAACACCTGCTCGCCGTTCTTGATCGCCGCAGGCTGCACCCAGGCGCCCACGCTGAAATGCGGCAAATCGAGGCTCGCGTTGGCCGCAATCGTAATCCGGTCCGTCGTGTGGCCGGGCGCCATGTTGAACTCAGCCGCCTGGCCGGCTTGCCCGGCGGCGCCGGCCGTCGGGCAAGCCGTGCACGTGCCGGGGAGTGCCCCCGTGATGTTGGCAAACTGCGTCGCACCCAACAGCTCGTCCAGGTGCAGATGAACGACGGGCGCTTCCTGGTAGATGGCTTGCAGGCCGGATGCAGACGGCGGGAGCGTAAAGACGCGCACGTCGTCAATGTCGCCGGCCCAGTACGAACCGCCGGCAGGATGCCGGCCCACGGCCAGGTGCTGAGCGGTCAACGAGCTGGTTGTTGTGGTCGTGATCAACTGGCCGTTCAAGTAGAACTTGACCTGCCCCTGCTCCAGGGTCGTGGCGACGTGCTGCCACTCATTGGGCGTGACCGCTGCGCCGGTATCGAACAGGGCGGCACCGTTTAGCACCTTCCAGCGCAGGCCCTCACGCACAATGGCCCAGTTGCCTGTACTGAGCACGACCCGAGTGGTATTGTCTGACGCGGCGGGCTGCACCCAGGCCATCAGTGCGCCGCCCTGCGACGTATCGAGCGTCAACGTCGTACTCAGCCAGTCGCTCGAGCCATCGAACAGCGCGGCCTGGTTGATGCGCCCGGCCACGCCCGTCGTGGGGCAGGCACCGCCCGCGCTGGCGCAGAAGGCGTTGCTTTGCTGGCTCAAATCCACCGAGTTTTCAAAGGTGGACACCCCCGGCGCCTCGTCCAACTTGAGGTGCAACGCCAGGCCGGCAGCCCGGTACAGCTCATCAATCTCTTCGGTCGAGAGCGGTCGCCGGTAGATGGCGACATCGTCCAACACCCCGCGGAAGGGCATCGCGTTGTTGTAGAAGGCCCAATGGGTGTCGTCGCCCAGATACAGGCCAGCGTAGCGATCCTTATCGTTCAAGGCCATGAAGCGCAGGCCGGGGGCGTTGGTGTCGAAGTCGTAGGTGCTGTCACACGTCTCCGCGCCATCCGTGCTTTTCAGGCAGAGGTTGTGGTCCGTCGAAAGATAGCGGTGCACGACCCCCAGCGTGCTGGCGCCATCCATGCTCTTCAAGAGGTCTACATCCACAGTGTCGCCATCACCAAGGCTGTCCCACGAGCACCCGCTACATACGCTGCCGTTCCACTTGATCTTGAAGTCAGCCTTCAAAATATCGCCGCTGGTGCCGGGCCGCGCGTTATAGACATGCAATTGGTCAATCCAGACGTTACCTCGCTGGCCTGAGGAACCCACGCGCATAGCCGTGGCATTGGTCGGCCTGGCGCCATCCAGGTTCCAGCTGGCGACACGCGCGTTGTTGACATAGAGGACCAACTCGCTGGCGTTGTAGGTGGCGACGAGGTGATTCCAGGCGGCGGCGGTCAATACCGTGTCAGTGGTCGTGCGCGAGACCCACGTGGAGCCCGTGCCAAAACCCACCCGGACGTGACGGCCTACCATCTGCAGCGTGGGATAAGCGTTCTTTGAGCCGCTCTGCTCGCCCAGGATGCCCTGCGCATAGGGCGGGCTGAAAGTGAACTGGACCCGAGTGCCGTAAACCGAATCAACGTTAACTTTGATATTGTGGACGCCCGCGCCGAGATGGTAGTGAAGGTTGGTCGCTGTGCGATCCCAATACTCCACATAAGAAGCGCTGTCCTCCCATGGATCTGCGGAGGCAATTTGGACGCCGTCTACATAGAGTCTCGCCTTGCCCTGGAGGTCGGTTCGCAGTGCAAAGTCATAGTAACCCGCCGGGAAGTTGAAGTCCCCTGAGTAGTAGCGGGTATATCCGCCAGCGGGGGTCGTGAGATCCAACATCAGGCCGCTGGCGGGATCCATCCAGCCATCCCAGCCCGCGCAGCCAGTTTTTACCGGCGTCGAGGCGAGGTAATAGCCGGCCGTGAAAGGACATGCCGGATCCACCGGTTCCGGTTGCGGATTGGGCTTGACCCAGGCGGAGAGCGTGAACTGGCCGTCGCTCAGGTCCAGGCTGGGGCGGCGGGAGACGTTGAGATAGTCGTTGCCATCAAACTTCCCGCCCCACAGGCTGGTCACGCCAGGGACGCGGGCGGGGCAGGCGCTCCCGGTGCACGAGCCGCCATTGCTCAAGCCGGAGTCATCGGCAAAGACCGTCTGTGACGGCGTCGGGTTAGTGACTTGCTCAAACTGCAGGTGCAAGACCGGGCGCTCATACAACTCGCGGATTTCGCTCACCGTGAGGGGACGGTTGTAGGTGCGCACGTCGTCCAGCCAACCCTTCCACGCGCTGCCCAGGGTCACGGCGCCGGTACCGCTGAAAGCCGCGATGCCGGTGCGGCTGACAACCCGCTCGGTGTTGACGTAAATGGCCTGTTCCGCGGCTTCCTTGTCGTAGCGGAAGACCAAATGATACCAGCGATTCGCCGCCAACCGGGTAGGGCTGGAGAGGACATTGCCGCCGAAATCCAGCGCCGGTTTGCCGTCACGCAACATCAATTGCAATCGAGGCGTACCCTCCGTGCTCAGAATGTTCCGGTCGCCGGTCAGGTCGGTGGTGTTGACCCAAACGGAGACGGCAAAACTGGAATCGGTGAGACCCAGTCGGTCCGCAGCGGGGAGGGTGACGGATTGGCCGCCGTCAAACTTGAGCGCGTAATCGAAGTAACCCGGCTCCGCGCGGGTAGGACATGTCGCCTCGCTGCACGCGCCATTGGCTGCCGGCAGGGTGCCGGAATGATCCAGGAACACGGTTTGGGTGGCGTCTTCGTCCAGCGGCAGCCAGAGTTGGGCGTAGTTGGATTCCTCGCGCCAATCGGTGATCAGCGCTTCGGCGGTCTGGGTGATGCTGATCGGTCGGGTGCTCTGGGAGGCAACGGCGAGATTGCCGGCCACACGGGTCTCCGCGAGCGGCTGGAGCACAAAGGTCTGTGGGGCCGGTGTTCTCACGGCCAGCGCGGGCGCACTGTCGAATGATAGAAGCCCCTGCGCGTAACGGCCCAGCAATTTGTTAGACAGGGTAGCTGTATAGGCCAATGTCTGCCCGGGCAGCACGACCCTATCGTTGAGATTGAAGCGGCCTTGCATCACATCCCGAACCTCACCCGCGTTGAACGCGCGGTCGAAGACGGTCACGTCATTGAGTAGACCGGTGAAGCTATCGGCGGCAGACGTGGCACCGATCACTAACGCATCCCCGGTATCGGGCCGGGCCGGCCTGGAGTATGAGACCTTTTGCTTGAAGACCCCATTCACGTAGAAGGATACGGCATTCGCGCTATCCATCACGGCTGCCACATGGGTCCACTGGTTCGCTTGCAGTCCGACGGAAGCATAGTAAGTGGTCTCACCATAAGTTCTGAGAGATAAGCCAGCGTTCGACAGGCCAAACGCAAAGCCATCGGCAGCGCTATTTATCTGGGCCGTGGCCAGGATGTTCTGAGCGCCGGAGACCCTGGTCGGACGCACCCAGGCCGCCACGGTGAAGTTGTGACTCAGACGGTTCACCGGGCCGTTAGGCAGGCTCAGGGAATCGCCGCCGCCAAACTGGGCCGCGTAAGCATAACGTCCGTCCTTCCCGGCGTCGGGACAGGCGCCCGGCGCGCATACGGCGGCGTCGGTCAAGTTGGCCTCATTGCGGAAGGTCTGCGCGCCGGCGGCTTCATCCAGGCGCAACAGCAGGAGGGGCGCACTCGTTTCCTGCACGCCTGCCGCCATGTTGAGGACGCTCGGGTCGGAGGGCACATAGGGATTGTAGCCGAAGGTCCTCTCCTTGAAATCGTTCAGGCCGTCGTAATCCGCATCAGGCTGTAACGGGTCAGACGTGACCCAGGTGTAGCGCTGGCTTCCGCTCGCGTCAATGGCATAGACTATTTCCCAACCGGTCAGCTCTTCCTTGTCCGTCAGGCCGTCGCCGTCGCTGTCCTGGCGCATAGGATCGGTGTGCCGCGCCCCCTCTTCGGCGTCCGTCAGCCCGTCATCGTCGCTGTCCTGGCGCATAGGATCGCTGCCGTGCGATAGCTCCCAATCATCCGCCAGCCCATCGCCGTCGGTGTCCCAGCGGCTATCATCAGGGTCGGCGCCGCCATCCGCGCGTCCGAGCAAGCTGTCGCCGTCAAAGTCCGCTTGCCGTTGGAACGTGAGGGTGTTCCCCTGCCCCCACGCCAGGCTGTAGCCGCCGTCGCGCTCCACCGCCGCGTAGAATTCATCCAGCGTGAACGGCAAGACGTCGAGCACAAAGCGTCCGCCCAGGTCAATGTGGGTCGAATTGTCACTGCCGCGAATGGCGCAGACGGGAATCAAACAGACATAAGGGATGGCACACACTCCCATCCACACCGTGAGCGGATTGGGGACGGTCCAACATTCCTGCGTCGCCACATCCGCCCCCTCGGTCAAGGTCGCCTGGATGGGTTGGTTGATGCCGGCCGCGTCCAGGGGAATCGCCTCGCTTGCCGGCGTGGGATTGGCATAGAATGTATGCGCCGCGCCGGCCGGCTGCCACTCGTCCTTCATCTGATCCAGGTCAACGCCTTCGAGATCGGCTTCCTGGTTTTGGATTTCGTACTTGAACGTCGAGCGTCTCACATTGCTATCGGAGAACTGCCACCAGTACGAGAGGGACTTCCAGTCCACCGGGATCAGATTCGTGCCGCTTTTCCAGTTTTCGATCATTTCGTCGGTGGGCGGGATGACGGGTACCAGCTTGATGGTGCTGGTGAGATCGAGGGTGAGGTAGAGATTGTTGCCCACCGCCAGGCCCTCATCGGGTTCTTCCAGATCATAGCCAAAACGGCCAAATTGGAGCCGCTCCGGGTCTTGCAGGTCGGTCAGCGCGCGGGCGCTAAAGATGAACCACTTGATCGCCTCAGCCGCCCAGCCTGTGAGGCCCTTGCACAGCCACTGGCCGACATACGTTTTCCGCACGTCTGTGCCCACAATGACGGAGGTGAGACTGCAGATCGCCAGGACCAGCGCGTCAAAGGCGCCAATGATGGCGGCGATGATCTGCCCCACGACCGGGATTAGGGAGATGGCCAGGATGAGGGTCGCGACGATGGCGTAAGCAATGAAATCGGCAATCGCGGCGTGAGCGGCGATGCTGCTCAGCTCGAGGTGCCCCGCGACAATCGTGACAATTGCGCCCGCAAAGGCCACCGCCACCCCAATGATAAATCCAATGATGGTGCATACCACGACGGCCCGGCTGAGCTCCGCCAGGGTCTTGGTCGCCGCCTCATAGATGGTCTTGATGGCCAGGACCACTTGCACTGTGGCCAGGGTGACCGACACCACCAGGCTGAGCATCAGCTCGACTTTGGCAAAGGCAAAGCCCACGACAATCGAAATGATCAGCAGCGAGGCGCCGGCAATGGAGAGCGCGACCGCCGTGCCGAACTTTTTGCCGCTGTTCAATGTGTCGGCGAGAGTATCGAAGAGGCTGTTCAGCTTCTCAGTCGCCGTGTTCTTGATGCCGCTGCCAATCAGCCAGAACACGTCCCTCGGCCCTGTGATGCCAGCCTTGGAAAATCTGCCTCCCAGGCCCACATAATTCATCTCGATCTTGTAAGCGCGATAGGCGGCGTCCACGATCATTTCAGTGACGGTCGCGATGCCCGACATTCCGCCCGTCATCCCGCCATAGACAGAATGGGTCGCCATGTACGATAGGGTCATCGTCAGCGAGCCATCGCCCTGGAGCGGGTTGTACGGATAGAGGGGGGTATTTCCCACCGCCACCAGACTCGTCCGCCCCTGGTTGAGCGCCAGGTAATACGAGCGGGCGACGGCAATCATCCCGTCGCGAATTTCTTCGACAGCCTCGGAAGGAGCATCCGTCGCCAGCGGCAGGCCGGCCTTCAGGCGCACCCCTAACAGGTCCCAATATTCAGCCATCGGGAAAGAGTCCCACGCGCCGTCGCGATAGCGGTACGGCGCCCAGTTGATCGCGGCAATCGTGTTAAGCGGCTGACCGGTCAGGTTAAAGGTCACCCCATTGTTGACGATGGTGCGCGTGGCTGGCGTATCCAGGTTGGCGCCGCGATAGTATTCCTCGCGGGCAAACAACAGACTCGGCGTCGTATCAGTATAAACGGCGAAGTTGGTATTCAAGATGCGCAGCGTGTCGGTCATCATCACGAAGGCCACGTGATCTTGAGTGGGATACGTCACCGTCTCGACCTGAAGTGTGGCGGTGGTCGGAATCCCCCAGCGCAGCGTCTCGGTGACGGTCGCGGGCAACGGCGCGTCGAAGCGGCGGCTGATCGTGTCATCGGCGACCGTGACGCCGTCGAAGGTCGTGGCCACACCCAGGTCGCGGACGTCGTTGTCATTCGCGTCGCGGCCTGACAGAAAGACCTCTTCCAGGCCCGCCGACAGCGGCCACAACCAGTTGTCTGTGGGCGCCACTTTGGCGGCGGGGTCTTCCCACACAATCGCCATGTTGAAGCCGTGATCCTCGCGCACCGATAGGCCGGTGAGGTACCACTCGTCGCTGTACATGTGCACGACCTCGGAGACGTTCAGGTCCCAGCTCTCCCGATAGTCGCACCATTTTTCAGCCGCTTGAGCGGTGACGCCGGCCGGCATGGATTTGCACATGTCCGACAGCGCCTGCACCATCCAGACGAGGCGCACCTTTTGCGCGGCGCTGCCCAGGCTGCCGTTGTTGGGGAAATAGGGCATGCGCGCCGAGAAAGCCACCCGGCCGCCGCCCGAGGCGTCGGGGACGACGTTGACCGGCACGTACAGCGCCACAGCGCCGGACTCACCCTGGTCGCGCGCAGTGACGCCGTAAGCCGCCAACGGCGCGGGATCCACCATGCGGTCGGTATAGCCGCCGGTCGTCAGGTCGGGGATTTGCGCACAGGCCGGTGTGTGGCCGACCCCCGACATGATGACGAAATGATCGCCATCGGCGATATCGGTCAGGCGGACGTTGTTCACGGTCCACGTATAAGGATTCGGCGGGTTTGTGACGGTCACTTCACCCACCTTGTCCCCTGGACTGCCGCACGTGCCCGCGTACACCCCCATCCACTTGAAGGAACTGCCGGAGGTGCGTCGCACTTCCACCACCGTTGCCGGTGCGGAAGAAGTGCCGCCCGGCTTAAAATTCAACGTGGCCGACAGCCAGGTGGTGAAGATCGGCGGCGTCGTGCTGACCGGCCAGGAAGTATCCACACCTTGAAGCTGCACGCGGGTCTGCATCGCGGTCGTGAAGGGGAGCGGCAGATTGGCGCCGCTCAGTTCGACTTCGAGCATGGGGACGAGACGCACGTCGCCATTTTGCGCGCGCGGATCCGCAGCACGCTCCGCCGCCGACATGGCATCGGCGAAGGTGGCGTCGTTGCCCGTCTGCCGTTGGATTTGGCCCTGCTCGTCGCCGCTCGGCCAATCGAGGACGTTCAGCACATACGTCAGGTGCTGCGGATCAACCGGGCGCAACTGGAAATCCGCCACGACGGGGTAGTAACTCGTCGTCCCGGCTTTGAGCGCGAAGTCGCTCGCCTTCCACTGGAAGGGATTCGTGCGGCCGAAGGGCGTCGTCTGCCCCACCACGGTGAACGGCGATAGGTCTGCCTGATCGGGCACTTGATCGCCGTCGCTGTCGAGATCGAACAGGTTGGGGACGCCGTCGCCATCGGTGTCGCGGCAGGCCGTGTCCACGCCCGGGGTCACGCCATTGACCGTGCGGCGTTCAGGACATTCCAGGTTATCGGCCAGCCCGTCCTTGTCTGTGTCCGCCTTGTTGGGATTGCTGTACCAGTGCTGGTCCTGATAGACAAAGCCGACGACTTCCAGGTTATCGCTGATGCCGTCGCCGTCGGTATCGAGGTCGGTGGGGGAAGTGCCCAGGCGCAGGACTTCCCATCCATCCCATAGCCCATCGCTATCGGTATCCCGGTTCGTGGGCCCGGTGCCGATCACGCTTTCCTGGCAATCGGTCAGCAAGTCATTGTCTGAATCAGTCGTCTTCTCTTTATCCGTACATTGGCTGTAAGGATCGTCTTCCGCGCTGGCCTGGCTCAACGTGACCTTCAGGGGGAGCGATGCGGGCGGCGCGACGACCGGCTGTTCAATATTCTGCAGCGGGTCCTGGTTGGGATTCCAGGCGGGATCGGCCTGTTGGGCCTGCGCCTCGGCATATTGCGTCTGTTCAGCCTGCTGTTGCTCAAAAGCCGCTTGCTGGGTCGCCTGCTCATCCATAAATGCCGCCGCCTGGAGGCTGTTGAACAGCGGGGCGACAATCATCGAGAGGACCACCGTCACCACAATCGCGGCATATACGACCCGCGAGCGACGGCGCGTGACGAGCACGAGGGCCATGCCGAGCACCCCCAGCCCCAGACCGCTGCGGGCCCCGGCGGTCTGCCAATCATTGACCGTGCGCGGCAGGCCCAAAGCGGCAGCGAGCGCCTTCGCCGCCCCAGGGGCCTGAGCCGCGGCGAAGGCGCTGAAATCGGTCTGCAGCTCGGCCTCGATCTGCTCGCCGTTGGCCTGGGACGGATATAGGATGTGAAGCGATAAGCGCAGCGGCAAGCCGTCTGCCCCCACCCACACCATGCCCTCACCCGTCGCCTCATGGTAAACATTGGACACGTCCAGCGTGATCCCGACAGGCAGTTCCCCTTTGCGTGTCAGTTCCTCTTCCAGTTGATCGCGCACGTAACGCGCCAGGCTCGGCCCATCGAGCGTGAAGGCGTATTGGGTGGCGTAGACAGCATAAGGCGAGTCTGGCAGACTGACCGATGCGCCCATCTCGACCACGTCCTTGACGCCGGCCAGATACGCCATCAAATCGTTGCCAGGGGCGAATGCGCCGGCGAAATCGGGCATCTCTTGCCACTCGCCGCCGCTCGTGCGGCCATACGTCTTGTCGCCCTCCAGGCGAATCTCGACGCCGTCCTGCCCGTTCAGCGCGTTGCCGCCCTCGTTCCACAAGGTCATCAGGAACTGGCGTTGGACCGTGTCAGTCTGGCCTTCGAGGTACACGTTTTCCACGCGGCTGCTGCGCCCCACATTCGCGAGCGCCGGCGCGGGGTAGGTCGTCTGGACAATTTCTGTGCGGAACTGGTAGGCCCCGGCTTGTGCGGCGCGCGCCCATGCCTCTTGCACCGCCTGCAGCGGATCACCGGCATCGGCTGCCCGGACAGCAGACAGTTCTCCGGCCATCACCGTGAGCAACATGCCGACGACGATCAACACACGGCTTAATGACTCATGCCAGCGCTTCATTATCTAATCCTCCGTAAGTAGTCGAGAGTCAAACCGCACTCCCCTCCACCCCAGGCCTGACAGCGCGCTACGTTTCGCCGTCTGTCCAGGCGTCATCGAACACATCAGACTGGGACTTATGCGCCGCTAACGGGGTGGGCAACTTGCCCGTCTCCAGAAATTCCACCAGCGCCGCCAGACTGGGGAACGTCTGACGTTGGCTGGTTTGGCAATCTTCCAACACGGCGGCCAACGTCGGTTGGTCATCCCGCTCTACCTGCCAGACGCGCAAAATGTAGGATTTATAGCCAGGTGCTAAAGTCATGCTTTCCATAATACACCGCGAGCGTGCGTCAAACGTGCGTTTGAGCATATTCTGGGCTTGGATTTATAATGAATTCAGTGCCACAGCCTCACGATTCCGCAAGTACAACGCAGAGGGAGCATCACACTGAGCAGATTGACGATCTATCTCTTGGGGAACGTCCAATTCCGCCTGGACGACGAGCCGCCCCTGCCCCTGGCAGCGGGCAAGACGAGCGCGCTGCTGTCCTACCTGGCGATGGAGACCGCCCAGCCGCATCCCCGGCAGCTCCTGGCCGAGAGGCTCTGGCCGGAGCGCACCGACGCCGGGGCATTGAGCGCACTGCGCTTTGCCCTGTCAAACCTGCACAGCATGTTGCACGACCGGGACGCCGCCATCCCGTTTCTACTGACCGATCGTTCTTGCGTGCAACTGAACCCGCAGGCGGGGATCTGGGTAGACGCCGTGGCATTCCGCGAGAGGACCGCCGCATGTGAGGCGACTCCATCGGCGGAGGCCCTGCGCGAGGTTCTGACGCTGTACCGGGGCCCTTTTCTACAGGGCTTCAACCTGGGGGACAGTTTGGATTTCGAGAGCTGGGCGCTGCGCACGCGCGAACAACTCGAACGCC
>Ga0208940_1001223_pt1 | contig 28120 bp, 23 predicted proteins | sample AD_JPNNA6_MetaG_FD_184445 | JGI IMG/M metagenome (GOLD analysis project Ga0208940, IMG submission 184445) | Active sludge microbial communities of municipal wastewater-treating anaerobic digesters from Japan - AD_JPNNA6_MetaG (SPAdes) (version 2) | ecosystem: Engineered > Bioreactor > Anaerobic... | reverse complement strand
CCCTATGCAGTTAGCGGAATCAATCCTTCAACCGGATTAACACCTGAATCTGACCAGACAATCACCTATAACTCATTTGAGAGCATAAACACAATATCGGAGGACGTCTATAACGCTACTTTCATTTATAATTCCGATAATGAAAGGACAAAAATGGAGTTACAGCAGAACGGTGGAACAATATTAACACGCTGGTATCCGTCGGAGAGTTATATAAAAGAGACGGCAGGCGGAGTGACGAAGGAATATACCTTCATTGGCGGAGATGCATATACAGCACCGACGGTTGCAATTAAAACAAACGGAGGCAATCCTGTTTACTACTACTTGCTACGCGATTACCTGGGCAGTATAACACATGTTGTTGATGCCACAAATAACAGTGTTATGGCTGAATATAGTTATGATGCATGGGGAAGAATGAGGAACCCCTCAACGTGGGAGAATTACACTCCGGGTTCAGAGCCATCATTGTTTATTGCCGGCCGAGGGTATACAGGCCACGAGCACCTGCCATGGTTCAATTCAATCAATATGAATGGCAGGGTTTACGATCCTCTAATTGGACAATTCTTCAGCCCGGATAATTATGTGCAGACACCGGATTTTACTCAGGGATTTAACAGGTATGGTTATTGCTTTAACAATCCATTAATTTACACAGATCCTGATGGAGAATTTGCTTGGTTTATACCTGTAATAATCGGAGCTCTGACAGGTTTTGAAGCGGGAGGATGGATTAGTTCAGGCACACCAGCGCCTTGGAAATGGGAAAGCAAGGATTGGAAAGCTGCAGGAGTAGGTGCAATGATTGGAGCCGGTGGCGGGGCTTTGGCATCTTCCATGATCGGAGCTGCCGGAGGAATAACAGGATTAACGGGAGCAGGTTGGAATATTACCTCAAATGCCTTACTGAGTTCAAATATAGGAATTGGGTCTAATTTGTTACAAGGTAGAGGCATTGATGGAACATTTAAAGGGGGAGTGATTGGCCTTGCTGCCGGAGGTTTAGGTGCCTGGTCTGCAAATATTATTAAAGGATCCTCAATAGGTGCAAAGCTAAATTCAGAAGTCATCAATACTATAGAGCAGGCAACAACTGGTGGGATCTATGGTTTTGGAGATAGATTTGTTAGGGGTCGTGAAATGGGGTATACAGGAGGTAAATTGTGGGGTACGGCTTTATTAGGTATGGTTGAAGGAGGACTTTCAGGATATTATGGAGGTACATGGGGAGAAGACATGTCTATATACGGGCAGGGATTAATTACAAATTCTATTGCTTCAGTGCCCGGAATGGGATTTAGTATTACTAAATGTTATGGCTATGGTTTAGTAGGATACGGCTCGCTTTACGCAGGACTTTCAACGTTAATTGGCGTGTCATCTTTATTTGCGAATGAGACCATAGGTGCTATTGCAGGCAGTGTTGCCGGAATTGCAGCTGGAATAGGAACTTTTAGTTTATATGATCCACTTGCACTCAAGTATGTAAAAAATAAGTTCAATTATTATCCATCTGTGTTAACAGTTGACCAAATCATTGATACATTCTGGCGTATGCTCTTTAATAAATAGATAGTCATGAAGAAATTAACCTTGTTTACCTTTTTTATATGCTTATCCTTTGAGATGTTTAGCCAATCTACTGATTATGCTATAATAACTGTATATAGAGATAAAGATATAATCTCTCGAAACAAAAATGCCAACTTATTTATTAATAATGTTTTACGTATATCTGTAGAGGGAGGTAATTATGATACTTTACATGTAAAACAAGGCTGCTTTGATCTACATACAAACAGAAACAAAGGGAAGCTTAGTAAATGCTTTGAACCCAATAAAAATTATTACTATAAGATTGATTATGAATATGTATTTATACTTGGGAAATTTAATCTAATGGAAGTAACAGAAGAATTTGCTCAAGTTGAATTAAAAGGGCTGAAGAGAAAAAGTTTAAAAAAATAAAAGTCTACAGAGAAATTGTTAGCTAAAAGTCTCGAAGTTCCGGGGTTTTTTGTTTATAGTGCGAGCTGTTTGATTTTATCCTTGGTGATGAATGCATCGAGGAATATTTTAACTACTGACTTTTTCTCCTCTGTCATCTTTCTCGGTCATCATAAACTGATTAAGGAATTCCTTATCTGTGAGGGAACTGTCTGCAAGGTCCTCTGAAGTGACGTTCATCTGGAGATCCGGTGGAACCTCCAACACGCTGGCGATGCGGTTAAAGACTTCTGCTGATGGCTGAACGTTTTTCTCAATTGAAAAATTATTAGTTAGTATAATTTTAAACTGCTTTCTTCATCTGCTCCTCTGCTTTGAACTGTTGAAGTAACTATCTATTCTTGAGAGTTTATTTTGCTTCTTCATCGGCATAGCCATAAATGAGATTACCAAGGCTAATATCCAGTGCATCTGATTCTTTTAGGACGTTTGCCAGCGATGTAACCAGGTGTACAATAACAGAAATGACTGACCGGCAGCAAATAAAGGTATGGCAATACTGCGGAAGTCTTAACACAGAATTTGAATACAATAATTAATAATATCCTGAATCTGTTTTAATATTTTCGAACAATACAATTCAGAATTTTTCTTATAACTTTAATCCCTCGACAGGCAATCTTGTCTGGAGGCAAAACAATAAATACCCGGGTTTGAAAGAAGATTTTCAATATGACAATCTCGACCGTCTCGACAACGTTTATATGGGTGGCAATATGACTCTCGATATGGCATACAACAAACTAATAATTATTTTCAGCAAGAGCCCTCCTGATAAAGTCAGCAAAAGCAAAATGAAATATTTAGCCCGTCAGGGCTTATAATTCCATAGCCGGAGCATTATCGAATTTTTCTACATTTGTCCGTAGGACATTAATAAATAAAATTATGGCTAATACATATACACAATTGTACATTCATTACATTTTTGCGGTACACGACCGGCAATGCTTAATAAAAGACGATTGGAAAGCAGATCTTTATAAATATATAGCCGGAATCATAGAGCAGTAAGGCCATAAACTTTACAGAATTAACGGTATGCCCGACCATGTGCATATTTTTGTAAGCATGAGCCCAAATCAGTCGCCATCGGATCTTATGTATCATGTAAAACGAAGCTCGTCGCTATGGATAAATAAAAATCATCTTGTTACCGGTAGGTTCACCTGGCAGGAAGGTTTCGGAGCAATATTAATCATAGATTCACTTCTTCAGGAAATATTTATCCCCTGACGGGGAATAATAATATGTTGCGTATTCGTTAAGCTATTGATGTTATTCCCCTGACGGGGAACGAAGGCATTTTTGTCAATACAATACATTTCTACAGTTTTTGTTATCTGAGTGCAAACGAAAGTATAAATTGACAAAATTATTTTTGATTTGTCCAGGTATCCTAATGCGAAAAATAGAAAATGGATATTTGCATTACAGGTTCAATTCAGAATTTTTCTTATAACTTTAATTCCTCAACCGGCAATCTTATCTGGAGGCAAAACAATAAATACCCGGGTTTGAAAGAAGATTTTCAATATGACAATCTCGAACGTCTCGACAACATCAATTATCTATATGGTTGGCGATATGTTTAAAACTTTGATATTTAAACATAACCAAATCTTTCACCGGAAATATCCAGAAAAACCGTCATTTTTATTTGCCTAATATTCAACAAATAAAATAATATACAAACATCAAGCAATTACACGTAAAAATTTCTTAATTTTGTATTAATTACATTATTAACCGGGATGGATGTATCAGCCGTTATAAAGGAATTGCTTTTCAGCCACGATTGTGTAATACTACCGGGATTCGGAGGCTTTATCGGCAATTACTCCCCCGCCCGCATTGATAAGTTAAACAATACACTCCATCCGCCTGTTAAACTTATATCGTTCAACCGTAACCTCAACCATAACGACGGACTTCTTATAGACAGGATTTCAGCACTGGAAGGAACAGATTATAACCATGCCAGATATATTGTAGAGGATTTTGTAGCAGGAATTAAAAAGCAACTATCCAGAGGAGAAAAAGTTGTCTTCGACGGCATCGGTACTTTTGTCAATAACAGCGAAGGTAACGTTCAGTTCGAGCCCGATAAGTATGTCAATTTTGACCTGAATTCTTACGGACTCACTTCATTTCAATTTCCTCTCCTCGAAGATTTTGATGTAAGGAAAAGAGTGCGGAAAGAATTACATAAAGAAACTTCGGGAAATTCTAAATTTCAGAAATACCTCTGGCGTGCCGCCGTTATTATACCGCTTGCCGGAGCCCTCGCTGCGTTACCACTTTTTACCGATATTTTCAAAACCAGGGTGCAGGTAACCAGCCTTAATCCACTTGTCAAAACTTCACCCGACAGCGCGGGAAAAAACATTACATCGGAAAAAGGCGATACTCCTGAATCCATTAATACTGCAAAAGAAAATTCTTCCAACGTCATTTCATTACAACCCGCTCTTGAACCGGTAACGACTTTGCAAAGTGTTCAGGCATCGGTTCAGGAAGAATACGGAATAATAGCGGGCAGCTTCAAATCAGAATCAAATGCCCTTACACTTATTAAAAAGCTTTCTGCCGAAGGCTACGCCCCTGAGATGATTAAAGCTCCAAACGGCTTTTTCAGGGTAAGTGCAGTAAAATGCAGTACTCTTTCAGAGGCTCTTTCAAAAAAGGACGACATTTCCTTAAAGTACCCTGATGCATGGGTTTACAGGGTTAAATAAAAATAAAAATTGCTTATTTTACAGGACTACCGTTACCACTCTTCTCGACGGGCGAAACAAGTACGAGCTTCCCATCGCTCTCCTCAACCATTAAAATCATCCCTTTCGACTCGATACCTTTTATTACCCTGGGTTCAAGATTCGCAACTATGATGATTTGCTTCCCGATAAGATCTTCAGGTCTGTAATACTCTGCAATACCCGATACGATTGTTCTGATGTCAGTTCCGCAGTCAATTTTCAGTTTGAGAAGTTTCGTTGTTTTCGGCACTTTTTCAGCTTCAAGCACCGTGGCAGTCCGCAAATCGATTTTCGAAAACTCCTCATAGGAAACAGGATCTTTAATCTTTACGAATTTCTGCTGTTCCTGTGCATTTTCTTTTTTTGAACGCATCAGTTTTTCAATCTGCCGGTTTATTATCTCATCTTCGATTTTCTCGAACATAAGTCCGCCCCTGTTAACCTTGTGGCCTGCAGGGAACAACGAGGTATTTCCCGAGTCATTCCATGAAGCCTTTTCAAAGTTCAGCCATTCCCTGAGTTTCTTCATCGAAAACGGCAGGAACGGTTCAAGAATGATACTCAGGTTGCCGGTTATCTGCAGAGAGATGTTCAATATTGTCTTCACTCTTTCAATATCCGATTCAATCAGCTTCCATGGCTCGGTGTCAGCAAGGTATTTATTCCCGAGCCTTGCAAGATTCATTGCTTCTTTAAGTGCCTCCCTGAACCTGAAATTCTCTATCCCTGTACCTGTTGCTTTGCACAATCTTTTAATCTCTTTCAGAACTTTTTCGTCATATTCATTCAGAGTGCCTCGCTCTGGCACCACACCTGAAAAATGTTTATCTGTAAGAACCAGCGTACGGTTGACAAAATTACCAAGTATTGCCACCAGTTCATTGTTATTGCGCGCCTGAAAATCTTTCCATGTAAAATCATTATCTTTCGTTTCAGGTGCATTTGCACATAGAGTATAACGCAGAACATCCTGCTTTCCCGGAAATTCTTCGAGATATTCATGGAGCCATACAGCCCAGTTACGTGATGTGGATATTTTGTCGTTTTCGAGATTTAGAAACTCGTTGGCAGGTACATTATCTGGCAAAATGAATGAACCTTCTGCCTTGAGCATTACCGGGAAGATGATACAGTGAAAAACTATATTGTCTTTTCCTATGAAATGTACAAGTCGTGTTTCAGGATCTTTCCAGTATTTTTCCCACTCAGGTGTAAGTTCTTTAGTAGCCGATATATAGCCTATGGGTGCATCGAACCATACGTAAAGCACCTTGCCTTCGGCCCCTTCCAGAGGCACAGGTATACCCCAGTCGAGGTCGCGGCTAACGGCTCTGGGCTGAAGACCCTGGTCGAGCCATGATTTGCACTGACCATAGACATTTGGCTTCCACTCTTTATGCTCTTCAAGAATCCACTTCCTGAGCCAGGATTCATACTTATCGAGAGGCAGGTACCAGTGACGCGTTTCTTTAAGCACAGGTTCACTGCCGCTTATAGTGGAACGCGGATTAATAAGATCCGACGGACTGAGAGAAGTGCCGCATTTTTCGCACTGATCGCCATAAGCATTTTCATAATGACAATTAGGACATGTCCCGACAATATACCGGTCGGCAAGAAAACAGCCTGCTTCATTGTCATAATACTGAAGCGAGGTTTTCTCAATGAACACGCCTTTATTATAAAGGTTCAGAAAAAATTCCGAAGCTGTTTCATAATGAATTTTATTTGTTGTGCGCGAGTAAATGTCAAAAGCTATTCCGAATTCTTCAAATGCCTTCTTATTGAGTTCATGATACTTATCAACTACCTGCTTGGGAGTTATACCCTCTTTACGTGCTTTAAGTGTAATAGGTACACCATGCTCATCCGAACCGCAAACCGAAATCACATCCTCACCCTTTAGCCTGAGATACCTCGTATAGATATCCGAAGGAACATATACTCCGGCCAGGTGACCTATATGAATGGGACCATTGGCATAAGGCAGTGCGGAAGTAACCAGATATCTTTTGAATTTCTTCATTGTATGTTATTTAAGAATATATAAATTTTGCAAATATAACACTTTTGGGCAGGTGTGAACCTGCGACTTTTTAAACTTTCAGGCAAATATAGTATAAATTCATTTAAAAGTTGCACAACTGTCCAGAACAGTTTATTTTTACATATAAATCGTTTTATGTCACGAAAGAAGATAATACCTCCTCCTCTTCGACCCGGTGACGAAGTAATGTTAGTTTCGCCTTCTTTTGCCATTGATGCCGGGAAGATAGATAATGCCGTAAAATTTCTTACAGGCTGGGGGCTGAATGTCAGAGTAGGGCGCAATGTGTTAAAACAAAACGGTCCATTTGCAGGCACGGACGAAGAACGACTTGCCGATCTGCAGGAAGCAATTGATGATAAGAATATAAAAGCTGTTTTCTGTTCGAGAGGTGGTTATGGAATCCTGAGGATAATTGACAGAATCGGTTTTTCAACTCTTAAACGAACTCCTAAATGGTTTATCGGATATAGCGACATTACCGTCCTTCATGCGTGGCTGAACAATATTTGCAACATTACTTCTCTTCATGCCGAAATGCCTTTGCATTACGGCGATTCATCTAAAAGCTCACAATCATTCTCCACTCTCAGGCAGGCACTATTTGACAGTAGTCTTTCCTGGTCGTGGGAAGGAAGATCAATAAAAGGTTCTTATGCCGAAGGAGAGCTTATAGGTGGCAACCTGTCGCTCATTTACAGCCTTATGGGCACAAGAGCCGAGCCGGATACAAGAGGAAAAATACTTTTTATCGAAGACACCGGAGAGCAATATTACAATATTGATCGCATGCTTACTTCACTGAAACTGGCCGGAAAGCTCAAAAACCTTTCTGCACTGCTTGTCGGAGGACTTACTGAGATGGTTGACGGTAAAATACCCTGGGGCAAAACGACCGTGGAAACAGTTTCAGATATAGTTAAGGAGTATAAATATCCAGTTTTTTTCGACTGCCCTGCAGGTCATTTAGAGGATAACAGAGCACTGATGATAGGAGGGCGTGCTGTTATCATTAATGAAGGAAATGAGCTAAGTATCACATTCAGCTTCTGATTAAAATGCAGTCAGGAGAAGATCGAGATTTTTCGAAAGTATCCCGAATTTATGTCCTAGGGTTTCGTTTGTGAGAATGCCGTTATAAAGATATGCTCCGTTACGCAGACCGGCATCACTCTTCAAAAGCTGGGTTGTACTGCCTGCATCTGCAATATTCTGGAGCAGCGGTGCAAAAATATTCGAAAGAGCTATAGTAGCTGTGCGTGCCATCCTGGATGGAAGATTCCATGCCGAGAAATGTATTACTCCATGTTTTTCATATACAGGATCTTTAAGCGGACGACATTCGGTGGTTTCGATGCAGCCTCCCCTGTCAATACTGAGATCAATAATCACCGAACGTTTTTTCATCAGTTTAATCATTTCCTCGGAGATGTAATACCAGGGTTTCAAGTCTTCAAGCTCCATGGCACCGATAAGCACATCGGCCGAGCGAAGTGCCTTGGCAAGTACCTGGGGATGAAAAGTTGAAGTTTTAAGACGCTGACCGAGCATGTTTTGAAACCTCCTCAGACGATGCAGCGAATCATCGAAGATCATCACTTCCGAACCCAGACCAATAGCTGCTCTTGCAGCATATTCGCCGGCAGTATTAGCACCGACAATTACTACCTGTGTAGGTGTGACGCCTGTTATTCCGCCAAGCATCACTCCCTTCCCTCCGTGATGGTTACTGAGGTATTCCGAGGCAATCAATATGGAAGTTATTCCACAAATCTCACTCATCGATTCCACAACAGGACAAACTCCGTTTGAATCCCTTATTTTTTCGAACGCTATTGCAGTCACCTTTTTTCTGATCAGTTTGCCGAGAGTTTCTTCAGTAAGCTTCAATATATTAAGGTATGACAAAATAGTCTGATTTCCTTTGAGATAATCTGTTTCAAATTCGGCAAACGGAGCAACTTTAATAACTACATCCGAACTATAAACTCTGGCAGGCGACTCGGTAATTACTGCACCAAATTCACTATAGTCGTTGTCGGTATAATTTGCCCCAAGCCCTGCACCCTTCTGAATAACCACTTCATTACCGTTTTCAACAAGCAATCCTACAGCTTCAGGAGTCAACGACACCCTTTTTTCATCGTCGCTTTTGTCGCATGGGATGCCTATTGAAATGCGCCTGTGCCTGAACATTGTTTCAACCTGTTTCTCCTGAGGCATAAATGACGCTTTGTCCATTTGTTTCTGGTTAGTGTTGTTTTGTTCTTCCATAGCCTGAGATGTTGATAATCCAAACTTACACAAAAAAGTCAAACAAAAAGTTACCAGTATAAAATACTGTTATTCAAATTCGAGAATGCGCCGCCCTTCGTCATCTACCGTAATTTTTATTTTCACAGTGTCGTCCGGTAGAATATCTTCAATTAGCTCTGGCCATTCTATGAAACAATAATTATTGCTGAAAATATACTCTTCAATTCCAAAATCGAAAGCCTCATTAATACTCTTAATCCTGAAAAGATCAATATGAAAAAGAGACTCATTGGATAATGTTTTATATTCATTAACAATTGTGAATGAAGGACTTGTTACAATATCCCTTGCACCCAGATAATTACAAATAGCCTTAATGATAGTCGTTTTTCCTGCGCCAAGGGGGCCGCTGAACGCAAACAATTTTTTGCCACCTGCCAGAGCAAGTATATCTTTAGCTACCTGAGGCAGATGTTCTTCTTTTTCGATGATTATTTTCAAACTTCCCTCATGTGTCATAATACCGGTTCGAGAAATACTAGCGGAAGTATCATTTCCTGCATAGAAATACCTCCATGTTGAAAAGTATCTTTGTAATAGCTGGCAAAATAGTTAAAATTATTATGATATACCAGATAATCTCTGTTAAGCGCAAATATATATCTTGAGGTTAAATTGGTTGCGGGAAGTAAAGCTTTTTCAGGATTTTTTATTTCAAAAACTTTCCCGGGGTCGTAATCGAGGCTGCGACCCGTTTTATACCTCAGACTGGGAGATGATTCTCTGTCACCAACTACTTTTAAGGGATTGCTTACTCTTATTGAACCATGATCGGTGGTTATTACTACTTTTACCTTAACCGACGCTATTGCTTTTAAAAGTTCAAACAGAGATGAATGAATGAACCACGACTTTGTAAGACTGCGGAAAGCGCGTTCGTCAGCAGCAAGATCACGTATCAGATTCATTTCCGTCCGGGCATGCGATAATATATCCACAAAATTGTAAACAATTACATTTAGATTATTTTTTAACAGCGACTCAAGTCGCTCATTTAGCTTTTTACCTTCCTGCCCATTGTTTACCTTATTATATGACCATTTTATCTCAGGAATATATCGGGCTACCTGCCGGCGTAAAAATTCATCCTCGAATTCATTCTTGCCTTCATTCTCAATAAAATCAGGAGTCCACATTCCAGGCATCGTTTTCTCAATTGATAGTGGCATAAGACCAGAAAAGATTGCATTACGGCTAAATTGTGTTGAAGTTGGCAGTATACTGAAATAAGCCGATTCATCCGTTATCCTGTATAGACCTGAAAGCTCGCTCTGAAGGGTCTTCCACTGATCGAGCCGCATATTGTCTATAAGAATAAAAAATAACGGTTCTGAAATGGAGAGAAGAGGGAATACAGTTTTCTGCATGAGCTGATGCGACATTAAAGGCCTGTCTGGATTTCCCGGCGTGAGCCATGAAAGATAATTTTTCGTTACAAACCGACAAAAAGAATTATTCGCATCATATTCCTGATTCTGAAGTATATCATATAAGCTTGTGTCGGCCAGCCTATCAAGTTCAATTTCCCAGTAAACTATTTTCCTGTAAATATCTATCCAGTCGTTTGGCGTAGATGCAGAACTAATCATTGAAGATATTTTAATAAACTCCTGGGTGTAATCCGTTGTTGTTTTTTCTGTGACAAGCCTTTTCTGTTCCAGGTTTTTTTTGAGAACAAGTAGTACCTGATTCGGTTTCACGGGTTTAATTAAAAAATCTGCTATTTCAGAACCGATAGCAGCATCCATAAGAGTTTCCTCTTCGCTTTTGGTTACCATAACAACAGGTATTTCCGGACGTATTTCCTTTATGAGCTTTAAAGTCTCAATGCCGCTTAGCCCGGGCATGTGTTCATCGAGAAGCAACAGGTCGTAAGCATTCTTCTTGATTAGTTCGACTGCATCATTCCCGTTTGAACAAGTCTCGACTTCATACCCTCTCTCCAAAAGAAAATATATGTGGGGTCGTAAATTCTCAATCTCATCATCCGTCCATAGAATCCTGAGCTTTTTCATTTCTTTTCAGGATTAATTTTTCCTTCTCCTGGAAGATAATTTTCAATAAAAAACACTCTGTACTTTTCGGGATCTTTGTCCTTCATGAGCACTTCAAAATTTTTTAATCCAATAATAAATGTAAACATTTTTGAACCTGAAGGATTACGCACTTCTTTTTCTATATTAAATGCCTGATAATAGTCCATAGCCTCATTCAGGTCTTTGAAACCAGAAACTGAAATCATTATATACCTGTTGTCAACCAGTTCACCCGATGTGCGGAAATTTCTGTTGGTGTATTTATCAATATTATAACTTATGATATCAAAAGTTGCCTGATTAATATTAAATGACTGGTCCATTATTACCAGCACAAATAAATGAGGGGAGCTCTTATCATCAAAATAAATTTCCTTTGCCGTTTGTTTATCTTCCTCGATTTTTAACTCAGGGATTTCCTGATTAAGGAATGCAATAAGCTCAGATGCTCTTTGTGCTTCCTCCGTGCCAGGCCATAATTTTATAACTTTCGCAAGTTCATCCTTAAATATTTTTACGTCGGCAGTTTGTGCAATGGAATAACTTTTAAGAAGTTGAAATTTAGGAGCAAGTTCATGACCGGCATATCTCGAAAGGCCATTATTACATAAAGCCTCAGCTCTGACAAAATCGCCCGATGAATAGGCATTATAAGCTTCCTGATAAAGGTTCTCGGCCTGTCTTGCTTCCTCAGCTTTCCGTTTATAATACATCGGATCAGAAATTATCCTGGCAAACTCACTATCAGGATATTTTTCAACAAGCCTTTGACGATATACTTCCGCCAACTGAGTATTTGAGTCTTTATAAATATTATAAATATTATATAAAGCTTCGGGTTCAAATCTGCTGCCGGGAAACCGATTAATTACAGTTTCAAATGCCTCAATCGCTTTTTTATTATCCGAAAAACTTTCACGGTATATTCTTCCGGCTTCAAGAAGCGCAGATGCGATTCTTTCATTTGAAATTTTGATAAGCGAATCATTAAGAGGCAGATCACGCATGTAATATTCCGGTTTTTTATTATCGGCCACGTATGACGAATCTTTAATTTTTAAGTTTCCATTGCCGTTTAAATTCTCTGCCACAATCTGTTCAGCCGGTGAAACTCTTGCTTTATTTGACCTCCGCCAGTTGTCTTCAAGTTTGCGTTCTCCCCATCTTCTCCGAAACTCTGTTCTGCCAAAAGTGAGTGCTGCCTGATTATAAAAATACCATTTACCTTCCTGTTCGATATTACTCTGAAAACGTCTTTCGTTTTCATAGTATTGTCCAAGATTATACCTGTCGGAACCGCTCTGCCCTGATGCCTGTGCTTCTGCTTCACTTTTACGTACATCTTCAATTATAGAAGCAATAAGAATATTTCTTTCCGACGAATTCATTGCTGCTACACGTTGAAGACTGTCTTCTCTCTGTATGATTGAAAGCTGTGTCAAAAGCTTATTAAGACTCGATGATTTAAATTTTAAAGATTGAAGATCAGGATATCTTTCATCGAGAAAATAAACCGCACTGTCGTAATATTTGCCAGCATTGACATAATCGGGAAGTGCAAAATAATAATCGGCCAGAGCAAGAAAAGATTTTCCCTTCTGATTTTTATTCGAAGTACTTAATGCCGCCGATTTTTTATAATAGTTTATTGCCTCCTCATAATTCCCTTCTTTCTCCAAAAGTCCGGCAAGAGCATAATAAATCTGATCGAGATATTCTTTGTTTTTAGGATTTTTAATCATCTTTTCCAGTTCCTTTCTTACGGCTACCGGATTATCCTTTTCTGTGTTAAATACACCTGCCAGACTTATTCTTGCATTGAACTCCATTTCATAAGGAGGATTCATACTAATTATCTTTCTATAGTAAGCGGCAGCTTTCATTTTGTCGCCGTTCTTTTCATAAAGCTGCGCAAGAAGAAAAGTGTAGCGGCATTTATTTCTTTTACCCGAAACATATTTAAGTCCTTCTTCAAGACTTTCGGCAGCCTTATCATAACGTTTCTGTTTTATATAAAGATCAGTAAAAGTTGCATAGTAAAGAGCGAGCAGATTTTTGGGAAATCTCTTTGTTAATTCCAACTCGGTCAATATTCTCTGGGATTCATTATAATTACCTGTTTCAGCATAAACCTGGGCAAGCCATATAGATGCCTCAGCCTTCACTTCCGGATCATAAGCATTGGAAATGTTATAACTCAAGGTCAGCTTTGCCAGTTCATAATCATGTTTATATACTCTCGCCTTCCCCATCAGCAGATAGCTTTTTTCAACCCAGTCGTTATATTCCTTGCGATTAAGAAACTCCTCCTCCTCTTCCGTAAGACTCTTCTTTCTGTCAATTTCAGGTTTTGCCGTTATCGATTTAAGTGATATGATTTTTGAGGCTTTTTGTATTGCCTTTTCCATGTCGGCCAGGGAAACGCTTACAGTCGAAGGATCACTGTACTCAAACACCCGCAGAAGTTCTGAGTAATCGTCTTTATATGCTTTAACTACTTTTTCTGCTCCCGCCTTAAAACTTTCATTACCATTGAAATAAATATTGTATTTCGATGTAAGACTATGATAAAACCTGGTTGTACCGGTATTTTTTTCAACGGAACACCCCATTACAACAATAAATATTGTTGTTATCAATATACCCGGGTATGAATATTTGACTCCCTTCAATAAAAATATTTTATAACTATTAACTCCCGTTATAGTTATATAGTATATCAAATTTAGTTAAAAGAAATCTCGACTTTCAGTCTACTGCAATAACTCTTTTAATCTCCGGCACTTCCCTTATTATTGCCTGCTCAACACCTGCTTTAAGAGTTTGAATACTGAAAGGGCATCCATGGCAGGCACCCTGAAGTTTTACCTTTATCGTATTATCATCCGTTATTTCAACAAGATCAATATCGCCGCCGTCCGATTGAAGAAATGGCCTTATTTTGTTAAGCGCAATGGTTATACGTTCCTTAAGTTGTTCCTTTTCTGTCATAAAATATAAATTTAATAAAATTCGCTCTTATTTCCAATTAATATTTATTATTCCATTAAGTATCTTTTTCTCTTAAAACGAAGAATGGAAAAATATTCACTCCATAATGCAATATTATTTTTATTTGAATTAATTCTAAATAAGATGCAAGTTTAATTATTTTCAGAGTAATGGCAAAATTCCTAACTTTTTTCAAGCTCAACTGAAGGATCCCAGAATTTTTCCCTGAAATTGATTACACGATCGTTCTCAATCTTAATGCCTTCATTTTCAAGTAGCTGTTGCATCAAGGATGGAGTGTCAAAATGATGTTTCCCGGTCAACAATCCATTACAGTTTACCACGCGATGAGCAGGCACATAACTTTCGGATGAGTGAGATACCTTCAAAGCCCATCCAACCATTCGGGCCGAGCGACCTATTCCTAAATACCTTGCAATAGATCCGTATGATGTTACTCTTCCATACGGGATGAGACGCACCACATCGTAAACTCTCTCGAAAAAGCCATCCTTTTCATAATTACTCATATACTATTTCTTTTTCTTTCTTAAGGCGGAATGAAAGATAGCAAATCTTTTTCTCTTCGTTCATAAACTTAGCTTCATAGAATGTCCGTATCCCAAGGATATCATCAACAATGCCGGAATTATAAAGGTCAGCCGTCGAAGCAAGTATTTCGAGATTATTTTCGATTGCAATATTCAAGGTATAATTGTACAATATATTGTTATCGGTTTTAAGATGAACTATTCCATTGTTTTTCAGAAATATTCTGTATTTATTAAGGAATAGAGGGCTGGTAAGTCTATGTAGTGTGTTCCTCCTCTTTTCATGAGGATCGGGAAATGTGAGCCAAATTTCATCAATCTCGTCTTCTTCAAAGAAAGAGTTTATGAATTCAACTCTGGTTCGAATGAAAAGCACATTGGATAAATTGTTTTCAATAGCCGTTTTAGCACCCCTCCATATTCTGGCTCCTTTTATATCTACTCCGATAAAATTCTTTTCCGGTATCATTGCAGCCATTCCCGTGGTATATTCACCTTTACCACAACCGAGCTCGAGTATTATAGGATTATAATTTCCAAAATATTTCTCCTTCCAGGAACCTCTCAGATGATAAAATTTATCTTTAACATCCCTGGTATCAGGTTCTATTACATTTTTAAATGTCTTAATTTCTGCCCATCTTGCAAGCTTATTCTTTCCCACAAATATTAATCTTTTATTAAGGCTTAGCGCCTACTCTTCTGATTCTAAGTCCTATATCGTAAACTCCTTTAAGATTTTCGGCCCTCATACCGTGTCGGATTTTAAATTTATATATCCCGACTTCAGGAAAATATACTCCTTCCCGAAATTTAAGATTGACTTCCTTTATACTACCGAATCCTCTGCCATAACGTTTGCCCTTCACATCCGACAACATATATTCAAGTGTATCGGTTATCATTTTTCCCGATGGTGAAGTAGTGGTGACAAAAAGCCAGATATTCCTGAACGGGTATTCCGAACCTGTTCTGATAGTTATCATTATATCATTTAGCGAAGTTGTGTCGGTTATTAATGGATTAAAAGAAGCGGCTGTTTCAAGCGACCATGTGGCCGATGGAATAATGAATGAATCGGTATAAACCAAATCCCTGTCGCATGAGTATATAAATAAAAATAATCCGGCAGCAACAAAAAAATATTTAACCTTTTTTTCTTTCATTATTATTCCTTCCCTTTTTCCTCCGGTTACTCTGGCTTCGCTTGTTCTGACCCTCACTATCAGGAAGAGATTTATCGAAACGGCTTATACTGTCGTTCTCAAGCAAGTCGGCAGGTACAAACTCTTCTTCTTTCTTTAAATCAAGAATGAATTCAGGTTTAATACCTTTCTGATTAAGCTCCTGTATCTCCCTTACTCTTTCAACAGGGACGGAAACCATATTTAAATTAGAATTGGCCTCTTCTGAATACCAGTAAATGCCTTTATGAATATCCATTTTTTGATAGTGGAGAGTCCGGTCGGTAAGTTCAAGTGGAATATCTTGTGAGGGAAAGTTTTTCTGTGCATCCACATAACAATCGAATTCATAAGTAAGGCAGCATTTTAATTTTCCACACTGTCCGGCGAGTTTCTGGAGGTTCAGCGGAAGTTCCTGAGATTTTGCGTGCATTGTTACCACCGATGTAAAATTTGTTATAAAAAGTGAGCAACAAAATTCTCTGCCGCACGAACCAATCCCTCCTATACGTCCGGCTTCCTGCCTTGCACCAATCTGCCTCATCTCAATTCTTACTTTGAATTCTTCGGCAAGCACCTTAATAAGCTGCCGGAAATCAACACGTTCATCTGCTATATAATAAAATATAGCTTTGGTCTTATCCCCTTGATATTCAACATCGCTTATTTTCATGTTTAGTCCAAGGCTTTCGGAAATTTTCCTGGCTTTCAACATAGTGGGTATTTCAAGTTGTCGCGCCTCCTCCCATTTCTGTAAATCAACAGCTTTTGCCTTGCGGTAAACTTTTTTCATCTCATCAACCGAGGGTATGATCCTGAATCTCTTCATCTTTTCAATTACAAGGGGACCTGTAAGCGAAACCCTTCCGATATCGTGGCCGGGCGTTGCTTCAACTGCAACAATATCGCCCGATTGAAGGCGCAAGTTGTTTATGTTATGATAAAAACCTTTACGAGTATTCTTAAAACTAACTTCCACTATTTCATTATCCAGAACTTCCGGTGGAAGTTTCTTAAGCCAGTCAAATGATTCGAGTTTGTTATAAAACGGGCAATATCTTATTTCAGGTATTTTCTGCTCTTCACCCTCTTTCAGAGTTGTTTCATCGTTATCTATCATGTTTTATTATTTTGCTTTTTACGGGAAGACAAAATTAGTGAATTACTACAATATAGCAATTGCAAAAAATATACCTTTCGTTAGCGAATCAATCTGGAGACTTTTAGAGCAAGATCAAGAAAAACAAGTTTTGCATATCCATTCGCTTCAATATTTGATATTGCCTGACCGAATTCACCGGAAAGTTCAAAAATATTGGAAGTATTTATAAAAGGATGAAATTTCTCTGAAAACATAGCCTCATCCCGTGCGAGATATACAAGTTCATTTTGTTTCTGTCCAAGGGTTAACATCAGATTTTCCCGTAAGAGGCGCAAAGAGTAGTCGAGAAACTTTTTTTGTGATTCTCTTCCTTCGGAAGATCTTTCCTCCGACCATGCAATTAAAGCTATCACATCCCTCTTCCATGCGTTTCGCATAAGAGAAATGAATTTTTCGAGATTCTGTTTCTGTGTTTCATCGTTTCTGAACAGCTCTTCAGCCTTAAGAATATTTCCTCGGGAAAGTCTGGCTATCTCATCAGCTTGAGCATCCGTGGCGCCAAAAATGCTCCTAAGATGGTTTTTTATTTCGTCGTGGCTGAAAGCCGGAACTTTTATAACCTGACATCTCGAGAGTATCGTCGGAATAATCTTGTCGGGTTCATCGCTTACCAGAAGGAATATAGTTTTTTCCGGAGGTTCTTCTATTATCTTCAGGAGTTTGTTTGCCGACGTCTGATTCATTCTTTCCGGAAGCCATATTATCATAATCTTGAAATCCGACTCATAAGGCTTGAGACTGAGTTTTCTTATTATCTCAGACGATTCGGCAGAATAAATCATTCCCTGGGCCTTTTCTCCCGACCCTATTTCATCAAACCATTCGCTGACACTTCTGAATGGCGAACTGATTATGAATTCCCTCCATTGGCTTATGTAATCGTCGCTCACCGGCTCATCGGTACTGTTCTTCTTTTTCAAGACAGGATAGACATAATGAATGTCGGGATGAATCATCTTTTCGTGTTTGATACAAGATTTGCATATTCCGCACGAATCAGCAGGCTGACGGTTCTCACATCCTATGAATTGTGCGTATGCAAGTGCAACAGCCAAACTTGCACACCCTTCAGGCCCGGTAAAAAGTTGAGCATGGCTTACCCGCTCTTCCTGCACCGACCTGATAAGCTTGCCGATTAATTCGGTATGCCCGGGTATGAGAGAAAATTTCATCCTCAATAAAAATTTATACAAGTAAAACTACACAGATCATATTACTTAAATATCATAAAACAAATAAATCATACTAAATTGAAAATCATTTTTCTCACCTATTCGGCCTGAAAGAAATATTTATCCGCATCACTTTAAAATTAATCTACGACTTAATCTTTTCAAAATTAATTAAAGTTTATGATTAACTGTTGTTCTTTATAAAAGCTTATAATTAAGCAAATAGTTTATTTTCCACCTGAATCCCTGCCTAAACTATTCCTTCGGCAGAACTATCTTTGATAACACAGGTACATAAAAAGGAAAACTTATTTCCATCTTATCTCACTTTTCTTCATTTCAACATTTGAAAGATCTGAAGTGTCAAATATCTTTCTATATTTTAACCATAAATTTTTAAATTGTTTTTCGAGTTTGTTTATTTGTACTATATTAGCATAAAAGAGATTTATCATGATTACACGACGTTCATTTATACGTAAGGGAGCGGTACTTACTGCTGTTGCAGCCGCTGCCCCCGGGCTTTATGGTTCCATGCAGACAAAAAATACTCCATCAGTGCTTAAGGGTAAAAAGGTTCTTTTCGTATGGGGCGGATGGATGGGACATGAGCCCGATAAATGCAGAGATATTTTTGTGCCCTGGATGGAATCAGAAGGGGCACAGGTAATAGTGTCGGATACTCTCGAAGCATATATTAAAATCGACCTGAATAATCTCGATCTAATAATTCAGGCATGGACAATGGGCCAGATTTCCTCTGCTCAGGAGAAGTCTCTACTCGATGCCGTGAAAAACGGCGTTGGAATTGCCGGCTGGCACGGTGGGCTCGGAGATTCATTCCGTAATAATACCGAATATCAGTTTATGGTCGGAGGGCAATGGGTTGCACACCCCGGAGGAGTAATCGATTATAGAGTAAATATTATTGACAGAAAAGATCCAGTAACTGCAGGATTAACCGACTTCGACATGCACTCTGAACAATACTACGTACATGTTGATCCAAATGTAAAAGTTCTTGCAACAACAACATTCAGCGACAAATACGCTTCATGGATAGGTGGAACAGTCGTTCCTGTTGTATGGAAAAAAATGTATGGTAACGGTCGAGTATTTTATTCTTCACTTGGACACGTTGCTGCCGATTTCAATGTGCCTCAGGCATTGGAAATCCAGAAACGCGGGATCAGATGGGCGTCCATGAGTAAATATGAACCGCCCGAACCATGGAAACAACCTGTTTATAAAGGAGCCTGAAAATAATAATATTACTTATCAATCAGGTATTTAATAATTCATAAGCATTAACGGGAGAATGCCACGTTCCCTTTCAGGTCTGTAAGAGAAATTATTATATTAAAAATATATTCCGCTTATCTAACTGATTTAAAACTGCAGGACGTCATTATCTTCAGGTTTATAGCCTGGATCGTCGAATAAAACAGGTCCCATTGATGCCTCAACCGCAAGTCGGTCACATCTTTCATTCTCGGGGTTGTCATTATGACCTTTTATCCATACTATATCTACATTGTGTTGCCTGAATGCTTTAAGAAATCTTATCCACAAATCGCTGTTTTTCTTTTTTCTAAACTGTTTCGATTCCCACGAAAAAAGCCAGCCTTTCTCAACAGCATCTGCAACATATTTTGAATCAGTATAAATCACAACGTCACATCCGGTTTTTTTGAGCGCTTCAAGTCCTGCAATCACAGCCATAAGCTCCATTCTATTATTTGTTGTAAGCCTGTAACCGGCAGAAAGTTCTTTTCGGTGAGGGCCATAAATTATTATGGTGCCATATCCTCCAGGGCCCGGATTCCCTCTGGCCGCTCCATCGGCATATATAGTAATCTTATCTTGCATTAGGAAGAACTATTCCGGTATTGGTAATGAAAAGCTTTATTGCAATGGAAAGTAGAATTACTCCAAAGAACTTCTTCAGTATTAGAAGCCCGCCCTGACCTAATAACTTTTCGAATTGATATGTGAGCCTCAGAACCAGATAAACTATTATCATATTCAGGATCAAGGCAATGAGAATATTTATTGTTTGATATTCAGCCTTAATAGAAAGTATGGTTGTTATAGATCCTGCACCTGCTATAAGTGGAAATGCAATCGGGACAATAGAACCGCCACCAGCCGTATGATATTTGAAAATCTCAATCCCAAGAACCATTTCCATACCTATCAGGAAAATTATAAATGAACCGGCAATTGCAAAGGAGAATACATCAATACCGAATATCTCCAGAAGAGGACTGCCAATAAACAGGAAAGCCAAAAATATTGCCGATGCCACAAGTGTGGCTTTGAGTGGCTCAATTTCCCCGGTCTTGGACTTAATGTCCAGAATAATTGGGATAGACCCGGGAATGTCAATTATGGCAAAAAGCACCATAAAAGCAGCAACTATTTCTTTCAGATTTATTTGCATATTTGAATTTTTTGTAACGGTAAAAATAGTGACTCGATTTTAAATTTCGATATATGAGCTAAGCAGCATGATCGTTCTTATGGCTCATAATAATACTTACAGAATTTGTCTTGCCGCCAACAGGCGGATTGAGCTTTGAAACTTTAACTGTGATGCTTTCTATTCCTTTTATTTCAGCACAGAGAGCTTTTATTATCCGACCTGCAATATTCTCAAGCAGATATGATTTCTTTTCCATCTCTGCTCTTACAATTTCATATGCTCTCTGGTAATCAATAGCATCGCTCAGATTATCGCTTTCCGACGGTTTACTCATATCTGTTTCAATAGTCAGGTCAACTACAAACCTGCTTCCTACTATCTGCTCCTCAGGGTAATGGCCATGAAAGGAGTAAAACTCCATACCTTCTAGCTGAATTAGTCCCATAATATATCTACCAGTATATATTTATATATTGAATATCAATCATATATATCGATATAATTTTTCGTTCGTGTAAATCTTTTAAAGATATTCAAAATATCAGGTTCAAATAAATTTTTATTGGTTAAACTGAAAATTAAAAATAACCATTTACTTCGAAAGTCATATTATAAAATTAATTTAGTTGTCTAAAATATACACTGCGAAAACGTTGTGCGGCCTTGCCATATAAAATATGATGAAGAAAGGTCAAGAAGGTTTCTATGGTTTCTATGACAGAAAAGACAAAGTCAGTAACAGAGTTTAATTAAATATCTTATAAACTCAAATTTTTCTAATTTTGTACTTTTTAAATACTTAAGGATGAACGGAGCAACATCGGATAGGACAGGAGATAAGAAGCCGCCTGTAAATTTCATTGAGCAAATAATAATTGACGATCTGAAAGAGGGAAAGAACGGAGGCAAAATCATAACCCGGTTTCCTCCGGAACCAAACGGATATTTACATATAGGTCATGCAAAGGCAATTTGCCTCGACTTCGGTTTGGCTCTTAAATATGGTGGAAAATGCAATCTCAGGTTCGACGACACAAACCCTGAAAAAGAAGATGTGGAGTATGTTGATTCCATTAAGGAAGATATCAGATGGCTGGGATTTGACTGGGAGGATAGGGAATATTATGCTTCAGATTATTTTGGCAAGTTGTATGAGTTCGCTATTGATCTTATAAAAAGAAGGCTTGCATACGTTGATGATCAGTCTGCCGAGGTAATATCGGAACAACGAGGTACACCTACCAGGCCTGGAATTGAGAGCCCTTATCGTAACCGCCCGATTCAGGAGAATCTTGACCTTTTCGAAAGGATGAAGAAAGGCGAGTTCGAAGAAGGAAGCCGTGTACTAAGGGCAAAAATAGACATGTCTTCTCCTAATATGCACATGCGCGATCCAATTATGTACAGGATACTTAAAACTCCTCATCACCGTACAGGAACAAAATGGTTTGTTTACCCTACATATGATTTTGCCCACGGGCAGTGCGATTATTTTGAAGGCGTTACTCACTCTCTTTGCACACTTGAGTTTGAAGTACATAGGCCTCTTTACGACTGGTTTATTGATCAACTCAAGACAGGAGATTACCGTCCAAGGCAAATTGAATTCAACAGACTTAACTTAACTTATACTGTTATGAGTAAAAGAATGCTACTGGAACTCGTTCAGGAAGGCCGAGTAACCGGTTGGGATGACCCGCGAATGCCCACACTTTGCGGCTTACGTAGACGGGGTTATACACCAGAAGCAATCAGAAAATTTATTGACCTTATAGGATATACAAAATTTGAAGCAGTAAATGATATTTCACTGCTTGAACATGCAGTCAGGGACGACCTTAATCTGAGAGCTCCAAGAGTATTTGGAGTGCTGAATCCTGTAAAAGTCATAATAACAAATTACCCCGAATATTTTACAGAGGAAATAGAAATCGAAAACAATCCTGAAGATGAAAGGATGGGCAGCAGAAAAATTCCATTCGAAAGAGAACTTTATATTGAGAGAGATGATTTTATGATTACTCCTACTAAAGGGTACTTCAGACTATATCCAGGAAATGAAGTGAGGTTGAAGGGCGCTTATATCATCAAATGCGAAGGTTTTAAAACCAATGAATCATCCGGAATGATTGAAGAAATTTATTGCACTTACGATCCCGACTCACGAAGCGGAGGGCATTCATCAGGCCGGAAAGTAAAAACAACTATTCACTGGGTTCCTGTCAGCCATGCAGTTGACGCAGAAATCAGGCTATACGACCGACTCTTTAATCATGAGGATCCAGCAGGACAAAAGGGCCATGACTTCAGGGAGTTCTTAAATCCCGATTCGTTGAAAATACTAAATAATTGTAAAGTTGAGCCGTCTCTTAAAAGAGCACGTCCACTCGATAAGTTCCAGTTCCAGCGAGTCGGATATTTCTGTGTTGATCCCGATTCCACAGACTCTACACTAATCTTTAACCGGACAGTACCACTCAAGGATACATGGACAAAAGTGAGCAAAGTATAACACTATGCTGCCAGTTAAGGAAAGAATTTTTATATTTGCAGCCAGAAAGATGCTCCGTGGTGTAATTGGCAACACGTCTGACTCTGGATCAGAAAAGTTCAGGTTCGAGCCCTGACGGAGCAACGAAATTTCGGAGTAAGGACGAGAAGTTTATCCGCCAAAACTATGCAAAGGCGGAAGCCCTGTTATAATTCCTTTTATCCTGTGCCTTTTATCTTTTATCTTGAATAATTTCTCTGTTTTTTCCACTCCCTCTCGCAGTAGAGATACAATTAAGTAAAGCATAATCAACATAAAAAATATTAAATAATTAGTTGTTTATCTAATTAAATAGTCGTATATTTGATATAACTTAATATAAAGTTTTAACCAGAATGAAGTTTGATTTTTAACGACTTGTGTCGTTAATATAATGACATACAAATGATTAATAAACAAAACAATGAAAACATTTTTGCAATTCTTTTTAACGGTCCTGCTTCTAATTGCAGTTCCGACGAGCTGTAAAAATTCAAAAACAAAGACTGAGAACAGGATTATAACTTTCGATTTGAAAGAGTTACCTGAACCGGCCACCCTGAAGCTGTCCGATTTAGGTGCTACAGATATTCAATACATCCCTCTGGAAACTACCGGACAAAGTGTAATACCAGGGATCCGTAATATAATAAGAAGCAAAAGTTTCTTCTTAACACATTATTCTACAAATATAAATATGTTCCGGCATGACGGTTCTTTTGTCACAAAAATAGGTACTATAGGCAGAGGGCCGAATGAATTTACTCTTGCGCACGACGTGGATGTTGATCCAAAAAGTGAATCTGTTTATCTTGCCGATGGCTGGCAACAGAAATTTCTGGTTTTTTCAAAAAACGGTGAACTTGTCAGAACATTCAAAAGTCCTCAGGCAGGTGCAGTTAACTTCAGGTTAACAGACGATGGAATACTTATTTACTATAGTAATCCAATGGGAACTATTGAAAACAGCTTTATTCTGCTCGATACTGCCGGAAATATTATCAAGAATTTCCCAAATAAATACCCATGGAAAAGAACTATCCCAAATGTCGCTTTTTTAGGTGAAAATCTATTTTATAGATTTAACAATCAACTCTTTAAGAAAGAAATTTACTGTGATACAATTTATGTTTTCGAAGACAAAGATTTTAAACCACATTTAACCATTGATGCAGGAAAGCTACGCATTACACCGGAAATAAGAACAGAGGCTACGGCCGAATTTATTATGCAGAATTTTCTGCACCCAATGAATTTATTCGAATTTGCCGATTATATCTATTATGAATTTGTAATCCCTCGTAATGGTCGAGGTGAAGGTCTCTCATTTATCGGCTCAAAAAAGGACAACTTTAGAGCACTTTTTGATCCGGAAAAAGACTTAATTAACGATCTGGATGGCGGACCGGTTTTCTGGCCAAAGACAATATGGGATGATAATACGCTTGTTTCATGGATTGATGCTCTTAAGCTCAAAACATGGGTGAGCTCTGAAGATTTTAAGAACTCCACTCCAAAATACCCTCAAAAGAAAAAAGAGCTCGAAAAGCTGGCCGAAAACCTCAAAGAGACCGACAACCCGGTTCTGATATTGGTTAAGATAAAATAGTTTATCCGAAAATAACGTTTTGCCTGAGTTGAATGTATAAATTATGTAATAGCATACAATCTTGCAAATAAGTTGAAATAATCTTAATAACTTTAAAATTCTGTTTAAATCGCACTGTTATAAAATGAAAAAATGAAATTAACAAATCCGTTGAAGACCCTAACCGTCTTATTTACAATCTCTTTTTTTATTTTCGCTACAGAAAGCTGCTTAAGAAATAATCCTGATAGAAATGAAAGTATGGATGAAGTAAAACCTTATCCACATACAATTGATATGAGACAGGGCTTTAACAATGCTTCCCGTATCACACTGAGTGAAATTGCAGATAGTATCCAGTATGTAGTCCTCTCAAAGGATAAGCAAAAGCTGATTGGCAATGTAAGTAAAATTCAAATAACTGATAATAACATATATTTAATATCCAGTAATGAAGGAATTGTTTTGAGATTTAGCCTTACAGGTAAGTTCCAGAATTCTTTCGGCAGTATAGGAAGAGGGCCAAAAGAATATCTGCGTGGAAGTCTATTTACAACAACACCCGATGACGACAGATTAATTATTTTCAAAAGTGCTATGGACAGCTATTTGATATTCGAGACAAATGGCAACTATATTGAGACCAGAGATTTCCCTGTTTCCAGAACTTTATACGATTTCCGGAATCTATCCGATTCGGTCTTCTTATGTACATTTTATTATATCGGTTCAATTATGAAAGACTACATATCTAATTTTATAAATTGTTCGGCCGGACTCTTTGATCTGGATGGAAATCCAATTAAGTTAATCGAACATCCATTGAAAAATGCCGACATTTCAGATTCGGATATCGGAAACATTATATCAATGGCTCCTTCAATTACATTCTTTGATAACCGCATCGTTCTCAAACCGGCAGGTGATACCATATATGAAATAGACTCAAATTCAATAACTAAAGGATACATAATAGACTGGGGGAACATACCTCATAAAAAAAGCATTAAAGAACTATTTTTCTTTCAGGCTGAACCTTCGGATAAACCTTCAATCGGGTCATTTGTACTCGAAACTTATGATAAGACCTATTTCAGGGTTTTAAAAGGTAATGAGTCCATTATATTTGAATATGATAAGATTACCGGAACGGTCGAATCAATGATAGAAGATCCGAATAATCGAGGGTTTATTAATGACCTTGATGGAGGTGAAAATTATTTTCCTGATTATACTAACCGCAAAGGTGATATATGGATAACCAGCGAGGATGCTTACAGCTTTAAAGAAAAGCATTCTCCGGAATTTCTGGATAAATCAATAGCTATCAATCCTGAAATGAAAGAAAATCTTAAAACTTTTACAAACAATCTGAAACAAGACGATAATCCGGTTCTAAAGATTGTATACCTGAAAAAACATCCCAGATAAGAAAAGTAAAAACAACAAAATATACATTGGGGTTTGGTGAATAAGTTATAAACAATTAATTGTTTATAAAATACAGATTATTTTTGATCAATATTTGCATATTTTTTATATTTTTATATAAGAAAACGCTGCAGTTATGATCAGATATACTTCGCAAAATCAGATGAGCATTGAGGAATTTAAGACGCCTTTCCAGGTTAGGCTTGACAGGAACAACAGGTGAGTAAAGCTTGGAGAATCAATACCATGGGATGCCCCTGCAAACACTTACTATCGTTCTATGAGTTCAGATATGGGAGCGCCGGCCATAGACGCAAGGGTAGTTATAGGGGCCATGATAATAAAGCATAAGTTGAAACTTGACGACAGGGAGACAATAGAAACTATTCGGGAGAATATGTATATGCAGTATTTTCTTGGTTTAAAAGAGTATACTTACGAAGATATTTTTTATAGGTCTCTTTTCACGACGTTACGTTACCGGTTGGGAGCAGATAAGTTTGATGCTATGACCCGTCAGATCATACTAAGGTCAGAGAAGAAAGAAGAAGCTGCAAAGAAGGATCTTAATGACTTTGGCAATGATGTGGTTATGAATAAGTTAAATAGTTGTGATGAAGAAGTCGACATAAAAGAGAATGAAGAATTAAAGGGAAGAGCAACTGAAGAAGAACCTGTAAAGAACAAAGGAAAGTTGATAATGGATGCCACTGTTGCAGATCAGATGATAGCCTATCCGACCGATTTTGGTCTTCTTTCGCGAAGCAGGGAAGAGAGTGAAAGGTTAATTGATGAGTTGTGTAAGAAGCTGGACATTAAAGATAAACCGCGCACATACAGGCGTTTAGCCAGGAAACAATATCTGAATCTATCAAAGAAGAAAAACAAGAGCAAAAAAGAAATACGTAAAGGGATAGGACAACAGCTGAGATACCTCAGGCGTAACCTGAAAACCATCGATAATCTATTGGACACTGCAGAAGGCATGAGTTTTCCTCTTGAGCACAGGGATCAGAGAATATACTGGGTGATACAACATATATACGAACAGCAGGATCAGATGTATAAAGAACACACTCATAGTATTGACAATCGCATAGTCAATATTTACCAGCCTTATGTAAGGCCCATTGTACGAGGGAAGGATAAAGCACAGGTAGAATTTGGTGCAAAGCTGGGAGTAAGTATACAGAATGGTTATGCAAGGATCAACACACTAAGCTGGGAAGCTTACAATGAGGGGACTGATTTAAAGAAACAAGTTGAAGCATACAAGAGACTAAATGGTTGTTACCCGGAAGTTGTAATCACGGATAAAATATATGGCACACGTGAGAACAGGCAATGGCTCAAAGAGCTGGGAATCAGATATTCCGGTAAACCACTTGGAAGGCCGTCGTCCGGGAGTCAAACTCAGTACCGGAAAAGAAAGCAGAAAATAGAACAAGGGATGAGAAACCAGGTTGAAGGTAAATTTGGACAGGGGAAAAATGGCTATAATCTTAATAAAGTAAGGGCAAGAACGTTAAAAACTTCCGAAAGTTGGATCGCAACCATATTCTTTGTGATGAACCTGATAAGGTTTGGCAAAGAATTTTTGTTCTCGTTTTTAAAAGAGGTTCTTTCATCATTTTTTTAGTGTAAGACATTTTTTCTGGCAGCAAAATAAATATATGTTATCAAAAGTTAAATGACTTTTTCACCAAACCCTAATTTAAGGACGAAGCGTGGAAAATATAAATGTGAAAAAACATAATTTGAATAATTTAACTATTTAAATATCAAAACTATGAAAAAATCAGTTATAATTCCGGTTATACCCCTGGTTGTTTCAGTAATCCTGTTTTTTGCAGGATGTGAAAAAGAGAATGGTTTACCTGTTGACGGTGACGGTAATCATTATGACACAGTGGTT
>Ga0208940_1001211_pt1 | contig 28275 bp, 17 predicted proteins | sample AD_JPNNA6_MetaG_FD_184445 | JGI IMG/M metagenome (GOLD analysis project Ga0208940, IMG submission 184445) | Active sludge microbial communities of municipal wastewater-treating anaerobic digesters from Japan - AD_JPNNA6_MetaG (SPAdes) (version 2) | ecosystem: Engineered > Bioreactor > Anaerobic... | reverse complement strand
AACAACAAGCGTTCCTTTGAAGAGATGATGACCGCCTTCCACCAGAAGTACCCCGACCACGGCCTGCTCCTGGTGGTGGACGAACTCCTCGACTACCTGCGCACCCGCAGGGATCAGGAAATCATTCTCGATCTCAACTTCCTGCGCGAGATCGGCGAGGCCTGCAAGGACCTGCGGTTCCGCTTCATCGCCGGAGTTCAGGAAGCCATTTTCGACAGCTCCCGCTTTTCCTTCGTGTCCGAAAGCCTCCGCCGGGTGAAGGACCGCTTCGATCAAATCCTCATCGCCCGCAGGGACGTCAAGTTCGTGGTGGCCGAGCGTCTGCTCAAGAAGACCGCCCACCAGCAGGAGAAAATCCGGGAGTACCTGACCCCCTTCGCCAAGTTCTACGGCCGCATGAACGAGCGCCTGGACGAATTCGTGCGCCTCTTCCCCGTGCACCCCGATTACATCGACACCTTCGAGCGGGTCACTGCGGTGGAAAAGCGCGAGGTCCTCAAAACCCTGTCCCTGGCCATGAAGAAACTCCTCAGCCAGAACGTGCCCCAAGACCACCCCGGAGTCATCGCCTACGACGGCTACTGGGCCACCCTGTGCGAGAATTCGTCCTTCCGCTCCGTTCCGGACGTCAGGGCGGTCATGGATTGCAGTGCGGTGCTGGAGTCCCGCATCCAGCAGGCCTTTACCCGACCGCCCTACAAACCCATGGCCCTGCGGATCGTCCACGCGCTCTCCGTCCATCGGCTCACCACAGGCGACATCTCCACCCCCCTGGGGGCCACGGCGGAGGAGCTGCGGGACGGACTGTGCCTCTACCAACCGGAGATCGAGGATCTGGGCGGAACCCCCGCCGACGACCTGCTCTCCCAGGTGGAGATTGTCCTGCGGGAAATCCACAAAACCGTGAGCGGACAGTTTATTTCGTCCAACCGGGACAACCGCCAGCACTATCTGGACCTCAAAAAGACCGACGACTTCGACGCCCTCATCGAAAAGCGGGCCGAGAGCCTCGATGCCTCCCAGCTCGACCGCGCCTATTACGAAGCTCTCCAGCAGGTCTTGGAATGCGCGGACCAGACCTACGTCACGGGCTACAAGATCTGGCCCCACGAGCTCGAATGGCAGGAGCACAAGGCCATGCGCCAGGGGTACCTCTTCTTCGGCGCCCCCAACGAACGCTCCACGGCGGTGCCGTCGCGGGATTTCTACCTCTACTTCATCCAGCCCTTTGATCCGCCGCACTTCAAGGACGAGCAGAAAGGCGACGAAGTGTTTTTCCGGCTGCGCCTGGAATCCCCGAAGAAGCCCCAGCCCTCGGGGGGATCGCCCCGGTTGTTCGACCCCGGCCAGCCCCCCGACCCCGCCGAAACGTTCCGCACCGCCCTGCGCAGCTATGCGGCGGCGCTGGATCTGGCCTCCACATCTTCGGGACACGCCAACGCCGTCTATAAGGACAAGAGGGGAAAAGCCCTTCAAGACCTCGCAGAGTGGCTGCGGCAGCACATGACCAAGGCCTTCGACATCACGCACCAGGGGCGCACCAAATCGCTCACCGAGTGGGCCAAGGGCAAGCCTTTCCGAGAGCTTTCCGGCATCGGCCCCCAGGAGCACATCAACTTCCGCGACCTGGTGAACACCGTGGCGGGGATCTGCCTCGGCCCGGCGTTTCACGACCAGGCCCCGGCATATCCGAAATTTTCCGTGCTCATCACCGGAGCGAACCGGGCGCAGGCCGCCCAGGACGCCCTGCGCGCCATGGCCGGACAGAATCGCACCAAGCAGGCCACGGCGGTGCTCGATGCCCTGGAGCTCCTCGACGGCAACCGCCTCGACCCCGGCCAGTCCCCGTACGCCAAGTACATCCTCGACGTCCTCGGGAAGAAGGGCTCCGGCCAGGTGGTCAACCGCTCCGAGCTCATCCACGACATCCTTGGCGTGGAATACCTCGCCCCCGGGGGCTTTCGCCTCGAACCCGCATGGGCCGTGGTGGTGCTGGCGGCGCTGGTCTACGCCGGCGAGGTGGTCCTTTCCATTCCGGGGCAGGACTTCGACGCCACGGGGATGGCTCTCCTGGCGGGGACCGCCGTGGACGAGCTGGTCAATTTCAAGCACATCAAACACCCCAAGGACTGGAACCTCCCGGCGCTCAAAAACCTTTTCGAACTGCTCGGACTCGCGTCGGGCATGGCCCAACTGGTCACCCAGGGGAAAGACGAGCCCGTTCAGGAGCTCCAGAAGGCCGTCACCAACGCCATCGAAGAGGTGCTCCGCGCGCAGCGTCGCCTGGAAAGCGACGTGTTCTTCTGGAACCGCAGCCTGCTGAACGACGAGGAAATGAAAAAACTTTCGGAAACGCTGAGGAAAACCAAGGAATTCCTCGAATCCCTGAAACCCTACAGCACCACCGGAAAGCTCAAGAACTTCCGCTACGGCGCCGAAGAGGTCGCCGCCCAGCGGAGCGGCCTCCACACCCTGGCCGAGGTCAAGTCCCTGGAGGATCTGGTGGGAGATCTCCGGCCCGCCGCATCGTACCTCTCCATCGCCGAGACGATCCTGCCCACGGACCACGAGTGGATCACCACCATGAAGACGGCGCGGCACGAGGTCCTCGCCCAGATCGTCGATCCGGCCAAGCGGAGCGCCCCCAACTTTCGCACGGAAACCCAGCGCAAACTTGACGACCTCAAAAGGGCGTACGTGCGGGCCTACCTTTCTCTGCACGCCAAAGCGCGTCTCGGCGTGAACGAGGACCAGCGCAAAGCCCAGCTCCTGGGCGACGGACGGCTCAAGAACCTGCAGGATCTCGCCACCATCGACCTCATGCCCCGCCAGCAGCTCTTGGACTTCCGGAACCGCTTGGCTGGCCTGAGGAGTTGCTCCGCACTCACCGAGCGGGAACTGGAGGCCTCGCCGGTCTGTCCGCACTGCGAATTCAAACCGGGCGCGGAACCGCCCACGGCCCCTGCGGCAACCATGCTCGACGCCCTGGACGGCGAGCTCGAAAATCTGGTCGAGAACTGGACCCAGACCCTGCTCGCCAACCTTGAAGACCCCACCACCAAGGACAACCTGCACCTCCTCAAGCCCGAACCCCACGAACGGGTGGACGGCTTCATCAAGACGCGGACCCTGCCGGAGCCCCTGGATCAGGGCTTCATCTCCGCCCTCGTGGAAGCCCTCTCCGGGCTCACCAAGGTTGCGGTGAAGGCCGACGACCTGCGGAACGCCCTGCTTGCGGGGGGATCTCCCGCCACCCCGGGGGAGCTGCGCAAGCGCTTCGAGGAGTACCTGGACGGGCTCACCCGGGGCAAAGAGCTCGGCAAGGTAAGAATCGTGTTGGAGTAGGCACTGCCCATGGACATCCGGGGACACGGAATCAAGACGATCCTAGATCAGGGAGAAACCCTAACGCTACGGTGGCGATATGACATTGCTGCCGCTGGCCGATGAAGAACTGGATGGTGCGTTGGGGCTTGTCACCACTGTTGACGGGACTCGCCGGCCGACCGTTGTGGGATTGCTCCTCCTGGGGCACGAAGAAACTATTCGTCAACACATCCCCTCCCACGAAGTCGCCTTTCAGATCCTGGAAGGCACGGATGTCCGCGTCAACGAATTCTTCCGCAAACCCCTCCTGCAAACTTTTGAGGAAGTGGAGCTCCTTACACGAGAGTCATAATCTATGCACGCGTGTTATCGTGCGCTATGTACGCGTGCATAGCGCAGGCAGCAAAATTTCCGACACGGGGGAGATGCCATGAAAAAAGACCAAAACAACCAGGCCAATCTCTTTGAAACGTCTCCGTCCACTGGCGACTTGGGCTCTGTGACATGCCTGGGCAAAACCTTCCCCGACGACAACGCGCGGCGGGAGCACTTCCTCGGCCTTCTGCGCGAGAAGCTCCAAGACCCGGAGTTCCGAAAGATCGAAGGGTTCCCCCTCGGTGAGGACGAGGCCATCCTGGCGCTCTCCGACCCACCCTATTACACCGCCTGCCCGAATCCGTGGCTGGGAGATTTTCTCGCCGCAGAGGAAACACCGGAGACTCCGCCAGCCCCCCCGGGAGACGAGAACACGTCCCCCTCGGAGAACCCCTCCGCCGGCGGAACGGTGGCCTATCGCCGGGAGCCCTTCGCGGTGGATGTGAGCGAGGGGAAGACGGACCCCCTCTACAAGGCCCACTCCTACCACACCAAGGTGCCCCACCGGGCCATCGTGCCGTCCATCCTGCACTACACCGAGCCGGGCGACGTGGTTCTGGACGGATTTTGCGGCTCGGGGATGACGGGAGTGGCGGCCCAGATGTGCGGCGACAAGGGTGTGGTGGAGTCCCTGGGCTACCGGGTGGACAGGGATGGGACTATTTCCCGGCAAGAGACTGACGAGAATGGGAAACCTGTCTGGAGGCCATTCTCCAAGATTGGGGCGCGCCGGGCGGTGCTGAACGACCTCTCCCCCGCCGCCACGTTCATCGCGGCCAACTACAACATGCCCTTCGACGTGGAAGCCTTTGCCTCGGCGGGAAAAGAGCTCTTGGACGCTGTGGAGCAAGATCTGGGCTGGATGTACGAAACCTGGCACAGCGATGGCAAGACCAAAGGGCGCATCGAGTACACGGTGTGGAGCGAGGTGTTCCGGTGCCCGGAATGTTCGGGGGAAGTGAATTTTTTGGATGAGGCCCTGGATGAGGATTCCCAGCGCGTCCGGGACACCTTTCCCTGTCCCCACTGCGGCGCCGAGATGTCGAAGAAAAAACTTGACCGGATCCGCATCAGCAAGCTGGACCCCGCCACGGGGAAGATTCTGCAAGCGCCCAAGCGTGTGCCCAGTCTGATTTCCTACCGTGTGGGCAAGATCCGGCACGAGAAAAAACCCGATGCGACCGATCTGACACTGCTGGAAAAAATTGAAGTCCTGCCTTTGCCCGCTGCGGTGCCACTGGTCGAATTCCCCTTCGCAGACATGTGGGAAGCTCCCCGTATGCGCGACAAGGGCATCACCCACACCCATCACATGTTCTTGCCCCGCGCCGCCCAGGCCATGGGGGCTCTGTGGGCAAGGGCCCGGGCCCATCCGGAGCCCCGCCTGCGGGCCTTTCTGCTCTTCATGGTGGAGCAGGCGATATGGGGGCTTTCCGTGCTTAATCGCTATCAGCCAATTCAGCAAGGCCGCCCTGGAGGTTCTCAAGTTAATCGCCAATTGACCGGAGTCTACTACGTCGCCTCTCAGCACGCCGAATGCAGCCCCTGGTACATCCTGGAGGGCAAGCGGGATCGGCTGGCCAAGGCATTTCAGCATTTCAAAACAGGTGCCGGAGGGGCGGCCATCGGCACGGGGACGGCAGCCCGGCTGCTTCTGCCGGAGAACAGCATCGACTACATCTTCACCGATCCCCCCTTTGGCGAGAATCTGCCCTATGCCGAGTTGAATTTCCTCGTGGAAGCGTGGCTCGGCGTGATGACTCAGGCGAAGCTGGACGCCATCGTGGATCGCGCCAAGGAAAACCGCGCGGCACAGAAGTCGGTGGACGACTATCGCAAACTGATGGCCGGGTGCTTTGAAGAATATTTTCGTGTGCTCAAGCCCGGCCGCTGGATAACGGTGGCATTCTCCAATACCCGGGCGGCGGTGTGGAATGGATTACAAACGGCCATGCGGCAGGCTGGTTTTGTGGTGGCCAATGTCTCCGTGCTGGACAAGCAACAGGGCAGCTTCAAAGCGGTTACCACGGCGGTGGCCGTCAAGCAAGACCTGGTCATCTCCGCCTACAAGCCCAACGGGGGCCTTGAAGAACGCTTTCACCTTGAGGCAGACACGGAAGAAGGCGTTTGGGACTTTGTCCGCACGCACCTGAGCTATCTGCCCGTCGTAAAAAAACACGGAGCCGTCTTGCAATTTGTTCCGGAGCGCGATTCACGCATTCTTTTCGACCAGATGGTGGCCTACTATGTTCGCAAAGGGTACCCGGTGCCGCTGGACAGCGCCGAGTTTCAGGAAGGCTTGGCCCATCGTTTTCCGCACCGCGACGGCATGTACTTCCTCCCGGAGCAGGCCACCGAATACGACAAAAAGAGGATCACCACCGATGGCATGGAGCAGATGTCACTCTTTGTCTCCGACGAATCCTCCGCCATCGCCTGGCTTCGCCAACTCCTCAAAGACAAGCCTCAGACATTTCAGGACATCCATCCTTTGTTCATCAAAGAGCTTGGCGGCTGGCAAAAGTATGAGAAGACCCTGGAGCTTTCGGAACTGCTGGAGCAGAACTTCCTCCGCTACGACGGCAAGGGGGCGGTGCCGAACCAAATCCACAGCTATCTCTCGTCGAACTTCAAGGACCTCCGAAACCTGCCCAAGGACGATGAAGCCCTGCGGGCCAAGGGCAAGGACCGCTGGTACCCCCCCGACCCGAACAAGGCCGGCGATCTGGAAAAGCTCCGGGAACGGTCCCTGCTCAAGGAGTTTGAGGAGTACAAGGCCTCCGGCACGAGAAAGCTCAAGGTGTTTCGTCTGGAGGCCATCCGGGCCGGATTCAAGAAGGCCTGGCAGGAGCGGGACTACGCCACCATCATCGCCGTGGCCCGCAAGGTTCCCGAGAATGTCCTTCAGGAAGATTCCAAGCTCCTCATGTGGTACGACCAGGCGCTCACCCGCTCGGGGGGGGAGTAGGACCACATCGCCGCCCCGCAGAGTGCGGCGGCGTGGAACTTGGGAGGAGGAGCATGGCCATGAGGAGCTGGCGCGATCAAATCCTGAAAGAGTTCACCCCAAAGGTCTCCCGGCTTACCCTGGCGGCCGATCCGGACGGACTTCTCCTCGAAGAGGGGATGCTTGAAGGCATCCGGGGGCGGGGCTTTGAGCTGATGCCGTTTGAAGACCATATCGCGTTCCGTTATGCCTACGAATCGAAGTTCCGCTCCCGGTGGGACCAGGGCGAGGACACGGACCTGGTGGTGGTGCTGCGTTCCCAGGCCAGCGATCCCGGCGGGTTGCCCCACGATCTTCTCCGGGCCGGGCGGAAACTCTCCTTCCACCTCGGCGACATCTTTCCTTCCCTGAGTTATTCGGTGGTGGCAGCCCTGGATCGGGGGGATCTGGACGCCTTGTATGGGGCCTTGGTGCCCCATCCCCCCGCTCCCTTGGGGGACAACGCCACCAGGGATTTCATCCTCCGGCACGTTTTCGACATCGCCCCCGAGCTGGTCCGACACCCTACGGACCTGCTGCACACGTTGCTGCGCCGTCACTACCGCCGACAGAACTTCGGCCCGGATCTCGACGGGCGGTTTATCCAACTGCTCCGCCAGAACGCCGCCTTCAATGATTGGCCCCTGGAGATCCTTGTTTCAGACCGGGAGGCGTTTTTCGCCTTTCTTCAGGAACGCTGGCCCCGGTTTCTGGACCACGAAGCGGCCAAAGGGCTGTCCCGCGTGTTCGCACCGAGGGCCCTTTCTCCGCTGGCCGTTGCGGGACCGGCGGAACTGTCCTTCGACCACGAGGACATCCGGGTCTACATCGACAATCTCTTCGTCGAGGGGATCCTGCACGCCGTGCCCCACGACCACGGGGACGTGCTTTCCAGAACGTGGGTGGGCATCGGCGTTCGCACCGATCCCACCGAAGACCGGCTCCGTCGCCTGGACAAGCTCCTGGACCGCCTGGAGGGCTCCATCCCCGCCGAGGAGGCGAAGCACCCGGATTGGTTCCACTTTGCCCGGGGGTGGGCGGAGACCATCCTTTTGGCGAACCCTCCGGACGGCCCGGTGCCCGCCCCTGGAGGCGAGCGCTTCAGGAGCTTGCAAGCCCGGGTGGATGGCGCCTTCGCCGCCTGGCTCGTCAAGCGGTACGCCGGGCTGGTGAATCTCCCTCCGGAGCCTCCGGTGATGCTGCACCATCTTCCCCGGTTCCTTGCCCGGCAGATGGGCGAGGACCGCAAGGCCAAGATCGCCCTCATCGTGGTGGATGGCCTCGCCCTGGATCAATGGCTGGTGGTCCGCGAAGCCCTCGCCTCGCGTCACCCCGGGCTGCGATTCCGGGAGGAGGCGGTTTTTGCCTGGATTCCTTCCGTCACCTCCGTCTCGCGCCAGGCCACCTTCGCCGGCAAGATCCCCCTCTTTTTTTCCAAGAGCATCCAGACCACGGACAGAGAACCCGCGCTCTGGGCCCAGTTCTGGAGGGATCAGGGCCTCACGCCCCAGGAGGTCGTCTATCGGAAGGTCCTGAAGGATGAGGACCTGGAAAAGGTTGCCGACGACCTTTCCCATCCCAAGGCCAAAGTCGTCGGGCTGGCGGTGGATAAGGTCGATAAGATCATGCACGGCATGGCACTGGGCACCTCCGGGATGCACAACCAGGTGGGGCAGTGGGCCCGGCAGCCCTATGTGGGGGCCCTCCTCGATCTGCTCCTGGAGCGGGGCTTCCTGGTCTACCTGACGTCCGACCACGGCAACATTGAGGCGGAGGGGTGCGGTCGTCCCTCCGAAGGGGCCGTGGCGGATCTGCGCGGCGAACGGGTCCGCATCTATCCCGATGGGGCCCTTCGGGAAGGCGTGCACAAACGCTTCCCCGACGCCATGGCGTGGGATCCCGTCGGTCTCCCGGAGAAGTACTTTCCCCTTCTGGCTCCTCCTCGGCGGGCCTTTGTCCGGGAGGGGGAGCGCATCGTGAGCCACGGCGGCATTTCCGTCGAGGAACTCATCGTGCCTTTCATCCGAATTGACATGCCCGGGGGCAGCGCCCAGGCAGAGAGAAGGGTCCCATGACGAGGCAGACCGACCAGATCGGATTCAGCCAGCGGGTGCGTCTGGAATGGTTTGAGCAGACGGTCAACCTGATTTTGGCAGGGAATGACAAGGCGGCGGTGATGAACACCTTGCAGGATTTGTTGCAGGACAAGGTTTCCGTCGGTGGTCAGGCCGAGCGGGGCAATCGGGAGAAGATCATCACTATTCTCCTCAGGACGTGGCTGACGGTGCCGAAGGGCCTGGAGTCGTGGCGCGATGAGGGGCTGGAACTCCTCTCATGCGCTCCTCGATGCGATCACGTGGCTTTCCACTGGGGCATGATCATGGCCGTCTATCCGTTCTGGGGGGAGGTGGCCATCCAGACCGGCCGTCTTCTGAGGCTCCAGGGCTCCGCCGCCGCCGCCCATGTCCAGCGCCGGATCCGGGAGCAATACGGCGAGCGGGATACCGTTTCCCGGGCGGCGCGCCGTGTGCTGCGGTCGTACGTGGATTGGGGCGTGCTGCAGGAGAGCGGCGTCAAGGGGGTCTACACCGCCGGGGCTCCCCTCGCCGTGGAGGATCCCCGGCTCATCGCCTGGCTGGTGGAAGCCTCGCTCTACGCCCGCGCCACGGACTTGGCTCCGCTGAAAGGTCTCCTGGACAGCCCGGGGCTTTTCCCCTTCCGGATCAAGCCGGTGCACGCCGACGGCCTGGGAGCCGTCTCGTCCCGGCTCGATTTTCTCCGCCAGGGCTTGAACGATGACCTCGTGATGCGACGGAAACAGAAAACCCCGAGTTCGCCGTAGGGGCGAAATCCCCGGGGCCGGCGTAGGGGCGAAAAATACGCTCGCCCCTACCGGATAGGGCTCATGTATTCGCCGCACCTCTTGCTTTGAAGAATAATCATGATAAAATTGAACATACCTATGAGAAACACCAGACAATGTTATTAGATCGACGAAAACTCTTTTCCTGTGATGATTGTAAATCAACAAAAACTTCTGAACACATCGTAGGGACAAAAAATATTTCTCCCAGCCCGAAGAGAGATGGGTCGCGGACATGACACAAAACGAAAAAATCCCCCACCGTCGTTCGATCCGTTATCGTCGGGACGAAAGAAACCGAGAAAGTGGGGACAGGGTCCCCACAATTCCGGACGCCGCCGGATGCCGTCATCCAACGGCTTTCGTACAGCCATATGGAGTTGATTGTCGATTTTGACGACGATCTCAAGCGGGCCTTCTACGAAATCGAGGGCCTCCGGGGCAACTGGCCGGTCCGGGAGTTGAAGCGCCAGATCTAAAGCCTCTACTACTGCCGGCTGGAAGGTGCGCGCCCCCGAACCTTTTCGTGTCCAAATGCGTCCTGGAATTGCCCAAGAAAAATGACATGCGGAATTTCATCGCGCAACACATGAAAGAGATGGGAGATGGGGTATGATGCCAGCGGTGCGAAAATCCCCCCAGGAAAGTTCCCCCGGTCCGTTCGGCACCGAGGCCTCCGCCGGTGTCAACGAACCCGTGACATGCTTGGGCAAAGCCTTCCCCGACGACAACGCGCGGCGGGAGCACTTCCTCGGCCTTCTGCGCGAGAAGCTCCAAGACCCGGAGTTCCGAAAGATCGAAGGGTTTCCCCTTGGTGAGGACGAGGACATCCTGGCGCTCTCCGACCCACCGTACTACACCACCTGTCCGAATCCGTGGATCGCCGACTTTATACGGCATTATGGCAAGCCCTATGACCCGAACGAGCCCTATCGCCGCGAGCCCTTCGCCGCCGACGTGAGCGAGGGAAAAAACGACCCGATCTACAACGCCCATTCCTACCACACCAAGGTGCCGCACAAGGCCATCATGCGGTATATCCTGCACTACACCGAACCGGGGGACGTGGTCTTCGATGGGTTTTGCGGCTCAGGGATGACGGGGGTCGCCGCCCAGATGTGTGGCGACAAGGCGGTGGTCGAGTCCCTGGGTTATCGGGTGGACGAAGATGGGACCATTTCCCGGCGGGAGACCGACGAAGAAGGGAAGCCCCTCTGGAGGGCCTTTTCCCAGGTGGGGGCCCGCCGGGGAGTGCTGGCCGACCTGTCGCCCGTGGCCACGTTCATCACCCATAACCACACCGCCCCGGTGGACGTCCACGAATTCGAACGCGAAGCCCGGCACGTCCTCGGGGAAGTGGAGGCCGAATGCGGCTGGATGTACGAAACCCTCCACAGCGATGGAAAGACCAAGGGTCAGATCAACCACACCGTCTGGTCGGATGTCTTTATATGTCCGGAGTGCACCGGAGAGATTGTCTTTTTCGAAGAAGCCGTCGACCGGGATCAGGGGACGGTGAGGGCGGACTTTCCCTGCCCACACTGCCAAGCTCGCCTTACGAAGAGGAGGATGGATCGCGCCCGGGAGACCCGATTCGATGGGGCATTGAACCAATCCCTCAGCCAAATAAAACAGCTTCCCGTCTTAATCGACTATACTGTGGATGGCCGTAGGGCCGAGAAATACCCCGACGACGCCGACCTGGCGCTCATCGACAAAATAGATAACGGCAACATCCCCTACTGGTTTCCGGCGGTCCGCATGCCGGAAGGGATAGAAAGCCGTCGCAATGATCCCCTAGGCATCACCCATACACATCATTTTTATTCAAAACGAAACCTATGGATTCTATCGTCACTCCGGTCACGCTGCACCACCGGGCCGATGTTGCTGTGGTTTAATTCCCAACTGATCAACGTCAGTAAATTAAACCGATATCGCCCCGGGGTATCCTTTCCCTACAACCCCCTCAGCGGAACTCTGTACATGGGATCCCAAACTTCCGAACCTTGCCTATTTACTGCCTACAAAAACAAATTGAATAAACTTGTCAAATCACTAAATTCCACCAACTCACCTCATATCATTACCACGCAATCCACCACACACATCTCGGAAATGCCCTCACAGAGTGTGGATTATATATTTCTCGACCCCCCCTTTGGATCAAACCTGAACTATTCCGAGCTTAGCGCGCTGTGGGAGCGGTGGATGAAGGTCTGGACGAACAACGCCCTCGAGGCCATTGAAAACGCCTCCCAGGGGAAGGACCTTGCCGCCTATCGCCGCCTCATGGCCGCCTGCTTCAAGGAAGCCCACCGGGTTCTCAAGCCGGGGCGCTGGATGACCGTGGAGTTCTCCAACACCAAGGCCTCCGTCTGGAATAGCCTCCAGGCCGCGCTCACGGAGGCGGGCTTCGTCGTCGCCGATGTCTCGGCCTTGGACAAGCAGCAGGGTAGCTTCAAGGCGGTTACCACGCCCACCGCCGTCAAGCAAGACCTCGTTATCTCCGCCTACAAGCCCGGTGGGGGGCTGATGGAGTCCTTCTCCCTGGAGGAAGGACCGGAAGGAGGGGTGTGGGACTTCGTCCGGGCTCACCTGGGTTATTTGCCCGTCGTAAAAAAGCACGGCGACACCTTGCAATTCATTCCGGAGCGCGACCCACGCATCCTTTTCGACCGGATGGTGGCCCACTTCGTGCGCAAAGGTCATCCCGTGACGCTGGACAGCGCCGAGTTTCAGGAGGGGTTGGCTCGGCGTTTCTCCTACCGCGACGGCATGTGTTTTCTCCCCGACCAGATGGCCGATTACGACAGGGGAAAAATGACCGCCGGGGGCATGGCGCCCACGCCTCCCTCGGTCTCCGACGAATCCTCCGCCATCGCATGGCTTCGCCAGATCCTCCAGAATAGGCCGCAGACCTTTCAAGATATCCATCCTTTATTCATCAAGGAGCTGGGGGGATGGCAAGGGCGCGAGAAGCCCCTGGAGCTCTCCGAGCTGCTGGGACAAAACTTTCTGTGCTACGACGGCAAAGGCGCGGTGCCGAGCCCGATTTACAGCTACCTATCGTCGACCTTCGAGGAGCTCCGGGATCGACCCAAAGATGACGAAGATCTCCGCGCCCAAGGAAAGGATCGATGGTACGTCCCCGACCCGAACAAAGCGGGCGACTTGGAGAAGCTACGCGAGAGGTCGCTCCTCAAGGAGTTCGAGGAGTACAAAGCCTCCGCCACGAGAAAGCTCAAGGTCTTCCGCATGGAGGCCGTCCGGGCCGGATTCAAGAAGGCCTGGCAGGAACGGGACTACGCCACCATCATCGCCGTGGCCCGCAAGGTTCCCGAGAACGTTCTTCAGGAAGACCCCCAGCTCCTCATGTGGTACGACCAGGCGCTGACGCGCTCCGGAGGGGAATGACGGCCCCACGCCCCTCCGGCCTGTCGCAATAGATTTCCTTGGGGAAAAGAATCCGGGATAGCGCACTCCCCGACACGACCATGTGATCCTCCATTGGGGCATGGTGCTGGCCGTCTATCCGTTCTGGGGAGAGGTGGCCCTCCGGACCAGCCGACTCCTGAGGCTCCAGGGCTCCGCCGCCGCCGCCCATATCCAGCGACGGATCCGGGAGCAGTACGGTGAGCGGGAGACCGTCTCCCGGGCGGGGCGCCGCGTGCTGCGGTCGTACGGGGACTGGGGCGTGCTCAAAGGGAGTGGCGCCAGGGGAGTCTACGCCGCCCGAGCCCCCTCTCGCCGTGGAAGATCCCCGGCTCGTCGCCTGGCTGGTGGAAGCCTCCCTCCGCGCCCGGGGCACGGACGTGGCTCCACTGAAGGGGATCCTGGAGAGCCCGGGACTTTCCCCCTTTTCGGATCAAGCCGGTGCCCGCCGACGGCCTGGGAGCCGTGTCGTCCCGGCTCGATTTTCTCCGCCAAGGTTTGGACGATGACCTCGTGATACGGCGAAAACAGAAAACCCCAAGCCTGGCGTAGGGGCGAGCAACCCGGAGATCGGCAATGGGCCGACGTGGGGGAGAAGGGTTCAAACCCATCGTGGGGGCGAAATCCCCGGGCCCCGCGCCCGCGTCGGGGCGAAAACTTTGAGCTTGGCGTGGGGGCGAAAAATACGCTCGCCCCTACAGGATAGGGCTCATGTATTCGCCGCACATCAAAAACAGTGGCGGCCTCGCCCCCCGAGGGCCGCTCCCGAGGGGGGAAGGTTCCTTCTTGGCGGGGAAAAACAGATGGGGGCGTTCCGTAGACCGCCCCCCATCTTGGCCTATCCCTTCTTCTCCCCGTAGACGTCCCGGGGGTTCCATTCCTGCCATACTTTGGCCACCAGATCAATGCCCGGGCGGAGAACTTTGCCCCCCGGCGTCCATCCCGAGGGGGTCACTTCGCTCCCCTTGGTGGCCCGGACGTGCTGAAAGGCCTGGAGCTGGCGCAGGGTTTCCTCCACGTTGCGCCCCACGGGGGGCGTGAGTACTTCCATGCCCTGAATTACCCCGTCGGGGTCTATGATAAACCGCCCCCGGACATCCACTCCCGCCACATCGTCGTAGACTCCATAGGCTCGGCCGATGGCCCCACCGCTATCGGAGGCCATGGAAAAGGGAACTCCCCCCTCCACCATGCGAGAAAGCTCCACGTCGTTCCAAACTTTATGCACAAACGGACTATCCACGCTGATGGAGATCACTTCGGCCCCCAGGGCCTGGAACTTCGGGTAATTCTCGGCAACTGCCGAGACTTCCGTCGCTCAGACAAAGGTAAAGTCCCCGGGATAGAAGCAGACCACCACCCACTTCCCCAGGTACTCCCCCAAGGACACGGTGCCGAACTTCCCCTGGCGGTACGTCGGGGCGGTAAAATCGGGAGCCTTTCGTCCCACCATAATCGTCATGCCCGAAGCCTCCTTTTTCGGGATTTCCCGATCCTTCGGTTCGGGAGATTCCATGGCCGCCACCACGGCGACCGGCCGATCACAACTCGCCTTTTTTTCCTCCACGCCTCATCCCTCCTTCCAGAAAATCCGCCACGAATTCCTCCCCCATTCCCCTCCGGGCTCCCGGGAGGGCCGGAAACGCCACATCACCGGGGGTTCCTCCGAGGGAGAAGAGGGGGCCACCGTCATCATAGGACTTTACTGAAAAAATGTCAAATTAGCCCGGGCAGAAGGACCGGCCCGCTGGTGGTCGAAAGGGTTTCAAAGGGGATCGGAGCCCGTCTTCGGCGCGCTGACGAGGCCTCGGGCGCTACGCCCCCAGGGCCAAGGGGAGCCCCACCCCAGGGGATCTCCCCGGCCCCCGTTTCCGGGGCAGGGCAATCCTCCGGCGGAGGGCTTTAGATGACAATCTCTCCCCTTTTGCGCCGACGGGCCACATCCAGGAAGTATGCGTCCACCCCTTCGCTGTACTCCGGCAAGAAGTGATTCCGGGCACCGCTCTTATCTTCTTCGGTGATGATGATGATCCGCTCGTTGGCCGCCAGTCCCTTTATGATCCCCTGGGCGGATTCCTGGGGAGTGATGGCGCCCTTGGGGGATCCCCCCGCCTTGTCCCAGATGGGAGTGGCCACGGTGCCCGGAATGACGGTGGACAATCGGATGTGGTCGTCCCAAAGCTCGCTACGCAGGGAGCTGGTGAGGGCCATGAGGGCGGCCTTGGTGGCGCTGTACATGCTCTGGAGGGGCATGGGGGAAAAGACTATGCCCGAGGCGGTATTGGCGATGTGCCCGCCCCCTTCTTGAGAGCGCATGATGGGGAGCACCGCCCGAATGCCGTACAGAGCGCTGTAGAAATTGACGTTAAAGGCAAAGGTCCAGTCTTCTTCGGTGGTATCGTCGAAGGCCTTGGCGAGCCCTAACCCGGCGTTGTTTAGGAGCAAGTCGATGCGCCCCTCACCGAACTCCGACGCCTTCTCTATCATGGAAAAGACTCTTTCGCGGTTCGTCACGTCCGTGGGGACCCCCAGAACCTTTCCTGGGTAGGTCGCGTCGAGGCGTTCACTCTCTTTGCGGAGTTTTTCTTCGTTGAGATCCGCGAGGACCACGCGCCGAGCTCCCAGGGACAACATCTCCTCCCCCAGGGCCAAACCGATGCCCGACGCCCCTCCGGTGATCACCGCCACTTTGTTTTCTATGTACGCTCTCATGTCATCCTCTCCTTTCCTGGTCCCCCGGCTTCCTTCGGTCTTCCTGCCAAAGCCCGAGGGGCAACCGCTTCCGACTACTCTCATAGATCTCTAAGGGCGCCCATCACGGCGCCCGGCCCTCCGAAGATTCCAGGGAGGCTCGCAGGGCCTCCAGCTGACGAAGGAGGTGCAAAAGGTACAGGAGCACCCCCCCATTGGCGGCGAGGAGCACTCCCGTCACCAGGCCCGAGATGATCCCGGGGAAAAGCATGGACAAGCCAAAGAGGATGGCCAATACGTTAAGGATGTCCTGAGTCTTCGCGAGGCGCCTTGCCAAGGGATGTTCCGGCGAAGGACCGCGCCGGAGGAGGGGGAGGGCTCCCCCGGCCACGTTGAGGCCCCCCACCAGCACGACAAGGGGCGCCACGAGGACCTCCGGCACCAGGCAGGAAAAAGTCCCCAGCATGGAAAAGAGTAGCCCCGCCGCCACCACGGGACGGGTCCGGGGAAAGGTCCCCAGGGGGGTTTCCCCGGCGGCCATGGTTCGGAGGGCCATGATGAGGAGCAAGAGGCCGAGCTGGGCGCTGGGGGAAAAGGGAAGCGCCCCCAGGACCACGGGCACCAGAAGGATCCCCAGAAGCACCATGAAGACCCCCGTGACGAGGATCATGGTATGGCTAAAAGACAGGGGCTCCGAAGTTTCCACGGCGCGCCTCGCCTCGGGATAACGGCGGTAGACCGCCTCCAATACGGCAGCCAGGAGAAGCAAAGCCCCTCCCAGCAGGGATAAAAGCACCGCCGTCCCCGCCCCAGGAGGGGAGAAGACCCCTCCCAGGGCGAGCCCCACCGGGATCGACAGGGCATAAACGGTGGCGCACAGGGGCGTCAAGGGGCGCAGGGGGCCCCCTTCTCTCTTCCATAGGGCCCGCCGCTCGCCGTCAAGGACCAGGGAAACGAGCTGCGCCCCTCCTCCCCCGGCGAAGCAGAGGCCCAAAAGCCCCCGGGGCAAAGGATCCAGCACATCGGGGATCATGCCCGCCACGATGCCCATCGACGCCACGGCCATCCACAGGCCAATCATTCCCGAAGAGCGACGGGTCGCGCCGAAGGGGGTTTTACCCAAGGTGAGGGCCTGGAGGGCAAAGATAAAGATGAGCAGGCCTCGGAGGCCGCTTTCGGCGAAGGGAAAGGCTCCGGAGGCGGCGCCCAGGAGCGTGCCCCCGGCGAGGACGAGGGCCTCGCCTCCGATCATCAGGATGACGGTTTCCAGAGAAAAGTCCACGGGGGCCGCGATGCCGGTGGGGGGAGCACTGCGGACCAACGGTTCGTCTTGGTGATGTGTTTTCATGGAGCACCCTCCTCAGGACGAAAGAGCCGGCTGGAAGCCAACGCTCCCGGCAAAGATCCACCTTGTTCCTATCCTACCACGTGGGAGTACCAAGGACGCGTCCGTCTTTCGTAGTATATCCTTCGTAATATACCCGGGCTTTCCCCTCGGGCGTGCGATCCGGGAGCGCTGGCTTTGAACTGGGAGGTTGCGGAGGTGGCGCCAGGACCCTCATCCGGATAATGGCCGGTGGGACAATTCCTCATGTCGCAAAGGGGGCAGTTTTTGGTGTCGCTTGACAACGCCCAGCTCCATCGCTGGCAGATAGCAGTGAAGTGGCGATGATCTCCCGTCGGGGCCACAGGCTTCCCCCCGTCTTCTCGGAATATCTTAGGGATTCCTTGGCGTCCGGGCTGGCGAAGGCAAGCTTTCGACCCCACTCCAATGAGCCGGGGCTAGTGTCGCTTGACATGGGTCGCCTTGGCGACGCGCTTCCATGGGGCCCTTATCCCGAAGACAGAAGGATCTTCCCCATACCCTATCACATAACCATCATATCGCCACCACGGGGGAATTTTTATAAATTGCGCGGATGGCAATGTGCCCCCGTAGCTCTCGCTGCCGGTAAAGTGCGACAAAGCCCCCCCTGCTCAAATAGAGCGAAGGGGGGGGCAGATTAACTCATTCCGGAAATATCCCGGTCTTATCTTTTGCGCCAGAACAGCGCCAGAGTCAGAGGAGCCAGGAGGGTTAGCGCCATACCTGCCGTTCCTGTGGCATCGCAACCTCCGCCCCCACCAGAGGAGGGCAAAGTGATACTGCGGGCTGCCAACAACACTTCTTTTGTAGCAGAAATGAACTTCGCTGGAACCTGTACGTCCGTCACCCCTTGAGAAACGTTCCGCTCTTGGAGGGCTTCAAATTCCCCGGCGGCCCAGTCGTAGAGGTACCACACGCTGTCCACCAGCGAGGTCTCGCCGTACGAATAGGGTAGAGTAACGGTAAAACTATCGGTCGCGTCCATAACGCGGAAATGGCTAACGTAGCTTAGGGTTCCCCCGACCTCTCTTTCGTAGTCTTCCATCTGTTCCCTGGTGAGCGGCATGACATCGGTGATCATGGTGCCATCCACCAGAGGAGCATCCACAATCACCGCGTAGGAGTTTAGCCGGTCGTTTTTCATGTATCGGTAGGCAGGAAACTCTTGGTTCAGGGCAGCGGGAAGAAAGCCGATCTCGCCACCGCTCCTGTCGTTGACATGAGTAATCCAGTAATTAGCATAGCTTCGATTCCCCATGGGTTCCAACGCGAGAGCCGCATGAGTCCCCGCCGTCTGATCCATGTACACCACCAAAGAATCCTTGGGGAATGTCACGGTCTTCACAGTGCTGGACACGTCGGTGACGATGAGGGACAAGCCGCTGAAGCCGCTGCCTCGCGGAGCCTGATCTGCGGGGCGCCCCGTCCCGGTGATAGTATAGGCTTCCACTTCCAAGGGAGTTTCTTGGGCCAAACGCTCGATTCGAGCGCCGGTGCACGCCAAGCGGACAGCTACTTTATCAAGATCGGGGACGGTCGCCGGGATGATATAGGCTCGAGGGCGTACCACGGATTTCAGCGTGGTGAGGTTCTTCACTCGCAGAGCCGTAAAGGGGATAAAACGCGTTTCCAACCTGGTACGATCGGCGTTAAAGACCAACGTCTCCCGCTGCTGCCCCGGGACTCTCTCGTGGGCAGACCACAGCACGACCTGATCGTTGGGATCCACGGTCTTACCCAGGTCAATCATCTCCTGCCGAGCTGCTCTCATCGTAGCTCTAAGAGCGTCGGCGTTAGTCGCCGCAGTCCTCAGCACCGACTCCACCGCCAGGCTATGGGCATAAGTACGACTCATGTAATTGACTCGCACTTTAGGAGATCGGCTCTCAAAGAGAATACTAATGGCAGGCTTGAGGGAGAATGAAGGATCCGTGATTCCTTCGTCGGGGTTCCCTTCCTGGAGCGTGGAAATTTGGTATACCTCCCCAGAAACTAGCTTGGTACCATCCCACACGTCGGCGGAGATATAGGCGCCATCGCTCATGGTGTACCAATGAGATCGCATGTGGCGAGCCCGAAGGTCTCTGTCCACGTTGGCTTCAAAGAGATTGGTGGCCATCTCTCGTACCGCTGTGGGGACGTTCTTCAGAGGGGCCACCAGAGTCTGAACTTCTTCCAGCTGATAATCCTTGTATCCCAAAGTCCTTCTGGAGGCATCACGCTCTGCTGTGACGCCGAATCCCATCTCGTGCAGATCTGCGGTGACGTCAGGGCGATACATATTCACCAATCTATGAACAATGCGCGTTATGGGAGATTCGAAAGAGGTGTTATCTCGGTTCTGGTCCATATTTGTTCGGACCGGCCGAATAGCATCGGTACCTCGCTGATACTTAAATGCCCCGTCAACACAATAACGAGGCAAAATAACAACAGAGATCTTATCCAGTATGTCATCCCATTGCCCGCTAGCAAGCTTCTGGGCGACCACCAGCATGGCTTCCGATGCGGAAGTCTCATTGCCATGAATGCCTCCCTCTAGCCACACAATGGGCTTGCCCAGGGCGTGGAGGTCGGCCGCATTGAAGAGAGAGGGCTTGCTGAAAACTAGAAGAGGAATTTTGAACATGCGCTCAATATCTCCACTGGCGTTGCGGGTAGGAACCTGAGAAACTATTTTCATTTTCATTCGGCTCGTGGGAAGGCTTTGAAGAAAATCGAGCATCTCCTCTTCAGATGTGGTCCAGCCCACCTCTCCCTGGATGTCGGAGCCATGGTCCCCCACAAAGGCCGGAGTACTCAGAGTCACGCCCTCCATAGCTTCACCGTTGTCATACCAATTTTTCACCATATCGGGATAGAGCTGCTTGGCTCGTACCGGGTCTCTGTCAATGTTATAGTCCCCGTAGGGAACCACCCCGGCCCATAGACAGGAAGCGGAAAGCACCAACAGAAGGAGCGACCAAAAAACCGACACAGCCACGCGTTTTTTGTTCCTCATATCACAAAACTCCTTTCATTTGACATGATACTTCTCGCGTTCCATCTACCTACGGCCATCCTCCTTTATGGCCAACAGAACTCCCCGCAGACGCCAGCGGAAAGGCTTTGTGCTCTCTGCAGGGCACAAGGAACCACGCCTGAATGCAAACGTCCTCGGTGCCGTAGCAAAGCGTCATCTTTTCCTCGTTCATCCCATGCGCCCATCTGCACGCCTACGTGTAGCAATCCTAGGGGAGGCCTATGACAAATGTCAAGTATGTCCGGGGATTTGGCTGTCTTTTCCGGGGCAGAATGGCCCAATCTTCCTTTCCAAAGCACCAAAAATGCTCGCCCCAGAGATTCTCTGACGATTGAGACCGTGGGCTGGATCCGCCAACGCGAGCTCCGATCGACATATTCTTCTCATGGGATCCTCCATCGCTATGGGATGCTCTGCCAGTGGCTTCCGGCAAAAAGTCCCAACCCCCGGGCCCAGGCATCTCGCCGCCCTGCGGAGCATGGACGTCCGGAAGATGGTGGTGTACCATGACAACGGGCCCTCCAGGGGCACGAGCCGAAGGGAGGAATGGGCATGGACGAGGCGAGGCTTTTCCACCGCATGCTTGACGTCATCGAAGACGACATTTTGCCGCTCACGCGGCGGACGGTGCCGGAGGGACACAAGATCTTCGGCGCGGCGGTGCTGCGCGCCGAAGACCTCTCTCTGGTGCGCGCGGGGACAAACCACGAGGCGTGGTGCCCGCTCTGGCACGGCGAAATCTACACGATCAAGGAATTCTTCGAGGACAAGACCCATCCCCGCCCGGAGGAGTGCCTCTTCCTCTCGACGCACGAACCCTGCTCCATGTGTCTCTCCGCCCTGGCGTGGAGCGGCTTTCCGAGGGTGTACTTCTTCTTCGGCTATGAACAAACTGAGGGAGATTTCCACATCCCCCACGACCTCCGGATGCTCGACGAAATCTTCCACTGCCGAAAGCCCGCCCGAAAGAGCTCGTTCCTCGAGATGACGCCCCTTTTCGACCTCATGCCGGGATTACCGGACCCCGACGCGGCCCGCGCCCGATGCGAGCGGATCCGACGCGCGTACGTCGACGTGTCGGCGGTCTATCAGGCCATCAAGGACCACAGCGTCGAGATCGCGAGGAAATAATGGCACCGGCAAAATCCGCGCCCCATGGCCCTACCGGTGTGGAGAAATGACCCTTTTCCCCCTGGAACAAAGATGCGAGTTTTAATGAAAAATTTTCTCGAAAAATAAACTGATGCCGGCTGAAAAATGCGCGCTCCTCGCCATGCGAACCCCGACCATAAAAAAAATGGACCAATGCCGGCTGGAAGGTGCGCGCTCCCGGCCACGTGTTTTCAGCCCCGCGCTCCCCGGCCACGTGCTTTCGGCGCTGCTGACGTCGATTGAGGGAATGGGGGGATGGTCTGCGGGGAGGCCGTGTAGGGGCGAAAAATACGCTCGCCCCTACGGGTTTAACCTGCGGCGGAGTTCCCCGCGACCGTGCTCCCGCTTCAAGGTTTTTCGTTCCGAGAGCCGTGGTCCTGCGGTGCGGGGATGGCGCGTATGTGTCGTGCCAGGAGCCCCGAGGGCGAAAGGTTTTCCTCCTGGAAGAGGGCGGTGGCGCCGATCACCAGAAAGGAATCCTTCGCCCGGGAGACCGCCACGTTCATCATGTTCGACCCCCTGTCGAAAAACATGTCCCCCGTGTGGTTCTGGTCGTAGGTGGGGGAAAAGAGCACCACGGAGCGTTCCGCCCCCTGGAGGGCGTGGACGGTGCCCACGGTGATGCCGTGCTCCGGCCCCAGGGAGTTGGCCAGCGCGTCCAGAATGCATTTTTTTTGCGCGGCGAAGGGGGTGATGATGCCCAGGATCTCCTCCAGGGGCTTGTTTTCGTACCGGATCTTCATGCCTTCGGCGTGCTCTTTCACCCACTGCGCCGTGGCTTCCGCTTCCTTCGCGTTCCTGCGGCTCCCTCCGGCGCGTTCCTCCGAGCCCTTCACGTCGATCTCCCCCAACGGCGGAAGAAAGTCGGGGCGGCGACGCCGCTCCTCGGGGCTCTCTTCTCGGCGGGGTTCCAGTTTGCCCCGATAGACCAGGTCGTTGCAGTACGCGATGATCTCCGGCACACACCGGCGGTGCTCCGTCAACATGAGTCCGGGGGCGAGGTCTGGATAGTCGGTGTGGCGGCAGGCCCGCTGGGCCAGGCGCATGAGGTTTCCCGACGCCGCCAGAAATCCCCGGCATTGGCCTTCTTCGTAGGACCCCGCCAGACATCCCTTTTCAACAAGGGCCTTCTCGTACGCCTCCGGCGAAAGGTTCTTCCGAGACAGCCCGTCGTACTCCTCCGGCGAAAGAACCACCCCATCTTTTACGGCGTTGGCTTCGTCGGTGCGGCGCATCACGGACCACACGGGTTCGATCTGGAACGTGTCCCCCACCACCAGGGCCCGCTTGGCCAGCGAGAAGGACGGCACGCCGATTTCGGGGCTCACCTGTCCCGCCTCGTCCACGATGAGCAGGTCGATCTCTCCGAAGAGGTGGATGGGGTGGCCCAGATATCCGCAGTAGTAATGGGGCAACATGTAAAACGTGATCACCTGACACGGGGTCAGCTTCGCAAACCGGCGGTACATCCGAATTCTTTTGGCCGGAGCCTTGCTGTCGTACTTCGCCGTTGACCCCGATGAAGCGTTTTTGGCCTCCTCGCACAGTTTCTCCCCCAGTTCGAGAAGATACTGGGCCTCCCAGTAGTGGGTCGCCAGATAAAACGCCCGGGAGCGCCCCCTCTGGTCGATCTCTTCCAGAAGCCCCCGGAGGGAGAGCGCCCCGCCCCCGGCATCGATGCCAAAAAACTTCAGATGGGCCTCCAGGAGGGCCCTCTGTTCTTTCAGCCGGGTGGTTTCGGCGGCGTGTTCCTCCCGGGCGCTGCAGACCTTTTCCTCGGCGGCGGCGAGCTCTTCCCGCTCCCGGCGAAACGCTTCGGTGATCCGGTCCCGGTGGATCTCTTTTTCGGCGTCCAGCTCCCGGCGAAATATGCCGGTGATCCCGTCCCGGTGAAGTTCCTCCGCCACCGTTCGCCGGGCGAGGAGAAAGGCCCGCGTGGCGGCCTCGCGCTTTTTGCGTATCGGGGGCAAAAAGGAAAAGATCGCCAGAAAAACGGATTCGTCGCGGACGAAGCGCTCCCACTCCACCGCCCATCCTTTCACGGCCGATTTCCTTAAGCGCAGGATTGCAAGATTCGTTTTCAGAACCGTTTGCTCCTGCTGCCGCCTCTGAAGGGCTTCTTCATACAGGGAGAAGAGATCTTTCTTGTGGTCCTCGCCCGCCAGCGCCGAGGCCGTGCCGATGACCCCGTCGATCCTCTCGACAACGTCCTTGAGCTCGGCGGAAAGGGCTTCCACCGCCCCGTTCAGATCCGTCACCACCCCGTAGCGCCCTTGGCACTTTTCCAGAAAGAAGGTTGTCGCGCGTTCCCGCCACGCCGGATTTTCGATCGTTGCAAAAAAACCATCCTGCAAAGAGCGGTCGTCATGGGCGTGGAAGGCATCTTTCCATCGCTCCTTTCGGGCCATCTGGAGCCCGAAGCTCTTCACGTCGGGGACCCACCGGGTGTACAGCGCATCTCCCGAGGCATCGGCCACTTTCCCGAAGCTGTCGATGATGTTCGTCACGGCCTGGTTGTTGGTGGACGAGGCCACCACAAGGGGGCATTCCCTGCGGTTGTAGGCGGCGTCCACCCAGAGCTGGGCCACGATGCTCTGGAGCATGGTGGTTTTGCCCGTTCCCGGAGGGCCGTTCACCGCCAGCACTTCTCCGTCGTGCATGCCGAGAAAGTGGTGCATCGCCCGGCGTTGGGAGGAGGAGAGGGGGAATTTCCCCGACATGGTGCCCCAATGTTTGCGAGAAACCCGGATCTCTTCGTCCGCCGTCAGCAAAGGGGAGGATGGGGCTTGGCCCTGGACGAGACGCTCCAGCAACGGCGCCGAGGGCTTTTTGTCGAGAAGGGCGTCGTAGAGGGCCTGCACATGGCGGGACACTCCGATGGGGGCCCCCGCCACGAAGGCCCCGCCCGGGACGCGGGTATATCCCGGGAGGTCCGGAGGGGCGGAAGACCCCGTCACGGCTTCAAGGTACTCCCGGCACACCCGGGCCGTCTCTTGCCACGAGTCCTCTTTCGAAGGCTGGGCGGCAAGGGCGGTGAGAGCGGCGTCGGAGTCTTCGACGGAGCCCACGGTGACGCCGTCGTCGTTGAGGGGCTGAAGAAGGGTCCGGGGAATCCAGGGAAGACCCGTGGATCGCAGGGTGCCGTCTTTTTCCAGCACCGCCCCGATGCAGAGCAGGGCAAAGGGAGAAGCGTTCCGGAAAACCCCGTGCTCTCCAGAGGGGGCGTAGATCCAGGGACAAAAGGCCCCCTCCAGGGCTTCTTCCGTGCCGCCCTCCTCTTCGGGGATCCCCTGGCCCCCGTCCTTCTTGTCGCCCCCCTTGGCGGCGGCGAAAAATTCCTCAAGAAGGACCGGGTCGTCCGTCAGCTTCCCCGTGGCCAAGGCGTCTTCCTTCCCCCGGAGGAGCTTCGCCCCCCGTCCTTTCCCGTTACATCGGGGTTTTGCTTCGCCGCGTCGCCCAACGTGTGGCGGTAATACGAAAGAACCCTCCGCGTCGTTTCCTCCATGGGCCATTCCCCCCCGTGACCTGCGCCCCCCCGGGGGCGTCTTGGCATCGCCGGAACACCTTTTTGAATTCTGCGGAGCCTCAGGCCCCCATCCGGGGGGCGAGGTCCTCGTCCGGAGCCACGGTGAGCACCAACCCCGCGTAGGGGCGCACGAAGGCGGCGCCGAAGCGCTCTTTGAAGGCCCGCTGGGCCTCGAACCCCGTGCAGTGCCCCGGGGCGATCCACCGGGGAGCGAGCTCCTCCAGGGCGTCCAGCGTGCGGGTGAGGCGTTCCGCCGAGGCGGAGCCCAGATGAAATCCCCCCACCACTCCATCCAGCGCTTCCCCGGGAAAGAGCTCCATGCTCCGGCGCACCACGTTCACAATCCCCGCGTGGCTGCACCCCGTCACCACCACCAGCCCCCTTCCCCGAATTCGGGCCACCACCGCCAGATCGTCCTCCAGGGGATCCGTCCGGAGATGCCCCTCCGCCACCGTATAGGCGGCCAGAAGGGACTCTTCAAAGCCGGAACTCCGGGGCACGACCCCCGTGGTGGTCATCCCCGGCCCCAGGGGCACGGGGTCCGTCGACAGGAGCAGTACCCCCCCCGCCGCCTGCACGGCGGGGCGCTGATCTTCCGGCCGCACGCCGATGGACCGGGGGCCCGGCTCCAGAAAAACGATGGGGCGGAAGAGGTCCGGATGGGCCACCACGGGGAGGGCCTTGTCGGTGGCCCGCACCAGGGAGGCCATGCCCCCCGTGTGGTCGTAGTGCCCATGGGAGAGCACCAGGGCGTCCAGACTCCCCGGCGCCAACCCGAGCAACGACATGTTGTGCCGCAAGGTGTCGAAGCTCTGCCCCACGTCCAGGAGAAGGCGCAGGGTTTGCTCCCCCGCCACCCCCTCCATCCACACGGAAAGGCCGTGCTGGGCCCGCAGGGCGCTGTCCTGCCCCGCCGCATCGTCCACCACCACGGTGAGAGAAAGGCGATCCAACATTTCGGCCATGATCTCGTCCTCCTTCGCGCCTCCGGCGTCGCCTTCGATGAAAGCACAGGGCGTTCCTCTTGCCAAGGGGGCTCCTTTTTTTTCGATGTGCCCCTTGACTTTTGTTTGATCTCAAACTATCATCACCACATAGTTTGAGATCAAACAAAAATTCGGGGGGGGTGACATGGAAACCGACAAAAACTCTCCGGGGGCGGCCCACCCTCGGCCCGCGCTCTATCTGGCGGAGTTGGTGCGCGCCAGGATGCACAGCTATCTGGAGAAAAAATTTGCCGAAGCGGGGGTCACCGATCTCTCCGTCTCCCACGGCTCCATTCTTTTCTGGCTCTACAGGAGCGGCGGAGCGGAAAACATGCTCCGCATCGCGGAAAAGATCCAGCGAGACAAATCGACGGTGACCTATCTCACGCGCAAGCTGGTGGAGGCGGGGTACGCCCGGCGCAGGCAGTGCACGGTGGACCGGCGATCGGTCTTCATCGAGCTCACCGAAAAGGGGTGGCGATTTCAGGAGCTCTTCGAGCGAGTGAACAAAGAATTGACCGAAACGGCCTACAAGAACTTTTCCGACGAAGAGGCCCACACGCTGCGGCAGTTGCTGGAGAAAATGGCCTCGAATCTCGACGAAAACCGTCCCGTATACGATAAGGAGGAATAATCATGTACGTTCTCGCTCTCATGGGAAGCCCCCACGACCAGGGAAACACCGCCACGCTGACCCAGGATGCCCTCGACGCCGCCGCAGCGCGGGGGGCGGAAACCAGGATGGTGCGGCTCAACGAGCTCACGATCCGGGGATGTCAGGGGTGCTACGGCTGCCAGCGCGAAACGCCCTGCGTCCAGCAGGACGACATGACGACCCTGTACGAGGAAATTAACCGGGCCGACGCCGTGCTCATCGCCTCGCCGGTCTACATGGGATATCCCTTCACGGCCCAGACCAAGATCTTCATCGACCGCCTGTTTCCGTACATCCAGGTGCTTTCCGACAGAAAAAGCAGGATGAAGCCGGGAAAGCGCCTGGGACTCATCATCACCCAGAACCAACCCGCATCGGATTTTTACCGGGCCAAGGTGGAAGAGCTGGAAACCATGTTGCATTTCCTGGGCTTCGGCGAGGGGAGGGCGATGCTGGCGGCGGACCTCGGCGGGCCCACCGACGCCGCCCGGCAGGACTACCGGGAAGAAGCCCGACATCTGGGCGAATTCCTCGCGGGGATCTAGCCATGGAGTCCCGGATCCGGGTGCGGGGCATCGACCTCGCCTACGAAGAGCGGGGAGAAGGGCGCCCCATGCTGCTGCTGCACGGCTTCAAGCCCGACCGGCGCCTGATGCAGGGGGCCTTTGAGCCGGTGTTTGAAAAACGCTCCGGATGGCGGCGCATCTATCTCGACCTGCCGGGCATGGGGGCTTCGGGGGCGGGGCCCGCCGCCGCCACCAGCGACGGCATGTTGGATACGGTTTTGGAGTTCATCGACGCCGTGCTTCCCCACGGCACCTTCGCCGTGGCGGGGCAATCCTACGGCGGAGCCCTGGCCCGGGGCGTGGTGAAGGACCGGGGAGCCCGGGTGGAGGGAATCTGCCTCCTCTGCCCCATGACCGTGGAAGATTTCACAAAACGGCATCTGCCCCCCCGGCAGGTCGTCGCTCCGGATTGTAGCCTGCGGGAGCGTCTGTCACCGCAGGAGTGGGAAGAGTTTGACGCCATCGCCGTGGCGGAATCGCCCCGCATCTGGGAGCGGACGAGGGATGAGATTTTTGTGGGAGTCCACGCCGCCCAGGACCAATTTCTCGATGCCCTCAGGGCCCACAACATGGCCTTTTCCCGGGACATCGACGCCCTGGAACGCCCCTTCGAGGGGCCCGGGCTCTTCGTCATGGGACGCCAGGACCACCGGACGGGCTACGAAGACGTGTGGCCGTTGCTGGCAAACTACCCCCGCGCCACCTTCGCGGTGCTCGACCGGGCGGGGCACCATCTGCACATCGAACAAGAGACCCTTTTCAACGCCCTTGTCCACGAGTGGCTCCACCGCATGGAGGAACATGCCCCCAAGGCCGACAGAGCGGCGCCGTAGCTTCGGGCGTCGGCGGAGGGGCGGGCTTCCGGCTCTCTTCCGGCCATGCCCCGGGACGGGAAAAAAGGCTACGGACACTTTTCGGAAAAGAGGTCGGCCCCCCGCTTTAAGATTTTCTTTAATAAATTCCTGGCGGTGCCAGGGCATCTTTGGCACATCCCGAGGGCTTTCTGCAAACTTTTTCGTCGGGGGAGGCGCGACATCTCTCCCGACACATGGGGAAAGCCCCGGAGGGCGTCCGATTTCAGGCGCACTCCGGGGCTTCTTGCACGAGCTGACGACAAGCCGTCTCTGTTCGCCTACCGCGATCCGAGCTCCACGTCCTCGGGGGCCCCCTCCAGGCGCATGACGAAATCCCCCCGGCGAAGCTGGGAAGCCTCCCCCCGCACCAGCTCTGCGGTGGAAAAGCGGGGCTGCACCGCCGTGACCCGCAGCACCCCAAGCATGGTGCGATCCACACCGAGGACGCTGCCGTCCACTCCCAACACCGGC
>Ga0208940_1001208_pt1 | contig 28282 bp, 36 predicted proteins | sample AD_JPNNA6_MetaG_FD_184445 | JGI IMG/M metagenome (GOLD analysis project Ga0208940, IMG submission 184445) | Active sludge microbial communities of municipal wastewater-treating anaerobic digesters from Japan - AD_JPNNA6_MetaG (SPAdes) (version 2) | ecosystem: Engineered > Bioreactor > Anaerobic... | reverse complement strand
GAGGTTCAGATGAACAATGCGTCGAATCTTCCTTGCTTATTGCTATTCGCTGTGATGAATTAAGAGTTGAAGCTGAAAAAGCAAAATCAATGATAAATTGGGCAGAACTTAGCCGCACTCTTGCAGGCGACCGTAGCGCAATTACAAAAGATAGGATTCCGCAAAAACACGCGGAAATAATTAACGAATTGATTGATTCAATTGTAGATTGGTTGCAAAAAACTCAAACGGGTTTGTAAAACCCGATGCGGGCTGGCAAAAAAATAAAAACAACTTGCAGAATGTTGATTAATTGCACCTTACCCGCCATTAATTATAGCACGTGTTGTGGTGGCGAAGCAAACGTTTTAATGCACCACAACGTTGAGCGTATGTGCTGTGCAGCCTTGCACGTACTTTCAACTTACAAAACAGTTTATTGGCTGCATAGCATATACGCATTGTTGTGCGTAGTGCTTTAATAATCAAAACAATGAATAATATTATTTTTAAAGCCGAAACAATTAAAGGTGAAACAATCGAAGCATGCTGTGTGATAAACAAACACGATAGACTTCTTTTGAGCAATGAAGCAAAAGCAGGTTTTTGGATTGAGTGTAAACCAGAAACGCTTCAAGTTATAAATAAAAAACAAATAGAATATTGTTCGTATTGCGGAAAATCTTCTTGTAATGGGAATTGCTCTTAGCATTACGCACAACTCGTTTATATCATCAATTTCAATAATTAAAATTATGAAATGAGGAACAAAAAATGAAACACGAGTTTAGCGAAAAAGTAAAAGACACCTACCGCCCGTTCTGGGAGGAGATGAAGGCTGAAGTTAAAGGCTTGGGTTATTGGATTTCAGATACAAAATATGCAGAACTACAATCCATCCTTATCCGTGCTTATATGCAGGCGTTGGAGGTGGGATTTAACGAAGGGTGGAAGTTCAGCCTTGACCAACTGATGAACATTGTGGATAGGTCAGCATTCAGCGTGGAGGTAAAGGAACAACTGCGACAGATGGTGGAGATTCAAAAGAAGAAGGTATGAAATTCAAAGACGGAGTAATCACCCAGATAACCACCATCGTCGGCGGAAAGGCGCAGGTAAGCGAACCCGCGGCAGAAACGCTGTTCTTCATCGAACTCACCGACCGGATGTCCCGGAAGGTTACCGGTAAGGAAATCGTCGTGACCAGCCTGCTGGATGGCAAACACATGACCGGATCACTACATTACCAGGGAAAAGCCTTCGACATCCGCACCAGCATATACACCAAGGCGGAGACGGCACGGTTAATCATAGCCCTACGCCAGTTCGATGAAACGCTGGACATCGTCGATGAAGGCGACCACATCCACATCGAAATCGACCCGCACCCATGACAACGGATTACAAAAAGTTCTACAGGCGGTGTCGCGAGGTCTACCCATTCGTGACGGAGCATCTGGCCCCGACCGGCGACCTCCACGACATGCGAAAGATGCCCGCGGTATTCGAGTCGTTCAGCGCGATCACCGGCCACACCCGCGACGATCTAACCCAGAATATCGACGACAGCAGGATGGTGTTTATTGCCGTGGCGGTGAAGATGAGCGACAGCCTCTTCTTTGAGTTTAACGACTACGCTCCGTACCGGCTGCTGTTAGCCATCAGCAAAATATCAGGTTGCAGCAAAGGGCAAATTTTGTATAATCTCAAAAAGGTGAAAAATTACTGGCAGGTGTACCCTGATTTCAGAAAAAAGGTTAATGACATTTGCACAAAGATAAAAGTCGAATGACCACTGATCCGGAAATAAAAGCGCATGACAGGAAGCTCACACCGAAACAGGAGAGGTTCTGCTATGAATATCTGGCCTGTGGCATGAACGCAACTAAGGCAGCGCTAAGGGCCGGATATAGTAAAAAAACGGCAGATGTAATCGGAGCGCAAAACTTAGTGAAACTTAAGATTCAGAACAGGATACAGCACATGAAGGATAATCTGGCCGAAACTGCCGGAATTACCGCACTGATGATAGCTGCGGAACATTCAAAGATCGCATTCAGCAGCATTGCGCACCTTCACAACACCTGGATAAGCCTGAAAGAATTTGACACACTGACGGAAGACCAAAAGACATGTATCCAGGAGATCAGTACGAAGGTGATGAAACAGAAAGCAGTCATCGACGGAGAAGATCGTATCATCGACGTAGAGTACGTCAAAATAAAGTTATTCGATAAACAGAAGGCACTGGACAGCCTTACAAACCTTCTTGGATTTAATGCCCCTGCGAAAACAGACATCACCTCCGGCGGCGACAAACTCACCGACATAAAGATACACTGGCCCAATGGAGGTTGATATACAGGCGGGCAACATCATGCGCAAGACCAAGGCCGCCATCGACGCCGGGAATAAGATCGTCATACATAAGGGCGGCACAGGATCTGGCAAGACATACGACCTGATGCAATTTCTGATCGTGGTCGCCCTTACAACCAAAAACAAGATCATAACCGTCGTATCAGAATCGAAGCCTCACCTGGATATCGGCGCCATCCGAATACTTAAGACAGTTCTGAAGCAATACGGGATATGGCGCGACGCAGACTTCAACATAACAACATCACGATGGACAGCATCGACAGGAACCATCATCGAGTTCTTCTCCGCTGACCGCATAGACAAAGCCCTTGGCGCCCGCCGTGACTGGCTGTACGGAAATGAGATCAACTCACTGAAAGAGGAGGTCTGGGATGAACTGGCACGCCGGTCGGAATATGTGCTGGCCGACTTTAACCCGACCAGTCAGTTCTGGTTGGAGAAGTGGTCAGAGAATTACGACCTGGTGGCCATAATCACATCGAACTATACCGACAATCCGTACCTTCCGGAGACCGAGCGCAACCGCATCGAAAAACGCGCATCCCGTGACGCCAACTTCAGGCGCATTCACATCGACTGCGAATACGGCATCTATGAGGGGTTGGTATTCACGGAATGGACACAGGTAGACGAAATGCCGGAAGGCGACCGGAGATACGGTCTCGACTTCGGGTATACAAACGACCCGACGGCGCTGATCGCATCCATCGAAACCGCGGACGCCTATTATCTGGATGAAATCGCCTACCGCACGGGGATGCTTAACCGGGATATCGCAGCCACGATGCAAAGCGCTGGCATCAGGAAGAACTACGACGAGATCATCGCCGACAGCGCCGAACCCAAGAGCATCGACGAAATACGACTGTATGGGTACAACGTCAAACCGGCACTGAAGGGGCCGGACTCGATAATAAACGGGATAGCGAAGATCAAGGAGAAAAGGCTCTGTGTCACGAAACGGTCAGTCAACCTGATCCGCGAACTGCGCAATTATTCATGGGTGACGGATAAGGCGGGCAATGCCACTAATAAGCCGATTGACGCATTTAACCATGGGATAGACGCGGCACGCTATACGATAACGGCGCCGGTGCGCAAACCGCAATCCCTCGACGGCGTATTCTTCTGAAAAATTACGCCTTTTGTCAAACGGTTAAATCTTCACCGACCACACCAACACACCACGCCACGGCAACCGTTTAACTTTCGCCAAAAATCCAGAGAATGACACTTGAAGATATTTATCTCCTTCCCGTAGACCAGCAGGTCCTGCGGTTAAAATCCCAGGCGCCGGAGCTTCCCCCGTACGAACTGCTCAAAGCCCAGTGGAATCCCAAAGACCACGACGTCTTCAATACCGACAAGCGCCCGGACAAAGCCACAAAGAAAAAGGTCATCGACTCTACCGGAGCTGAGGCCGAAGTCAGGGCCATGGAACCCGTCACCCGCATCGGCATCCCATTTCAGCGGATCATCGTACAGCGGGCCGTCGGATTCCTGCTCGGAAATCCCGTCAAGGCAAAGAGATACATCGAAGATGACGACAAACAACAGGTCACCCTGGCGGACATGATTGATATTACTCTTGACGACAACAAGGCTAAATACTTTGACCGGAAGCTGGCCCGCACCGTCAAATCACAGTGCCAAGCGGCAGAACTGTGGTACGTGGTCGAGGATCCGAAATTCTGGCAGAAGCGTAAGTCAGTCACCGGGACCATCCCGAAGTACAAGATCCGCTGCACCCTGCTCTCACCATCCACCGGAGATAAGCTGTTCCCATACTTCGATGAGACCGGCGACATGGTGGCATTCAGCCGGGAGTACATCCTCAAAGACGGTGAAAAGAAGGTCACCCACCTGGACACATGGACCGCGGACCTCGTCATCAAGCGATCCCTGGTCGACGGCGTATGGACCGAAGATCGAACCCCGAACCAGCTCAGGAAAATCCCGGTGATTTACTACTCTCAGCCGGAGCCGGACTGGGGGACCGTCCAGACCATGATCGACCGCTACGAAAAAAAAATCAGCAATTTCGGAGACACAAATGACTACTTCGGCAGCCCGATGGTGAAGGTCAAAGGGACCATAAAGAGCCTGCCGGAGAAGACCACCAGCGGAAAGGTAATCCAGATGGATGCCGACTCCGACGCATCCTACATGTCCTGGGACCAGTCGCCAGAGAGCGAAAAACTCGAGTTTGAACTCCTGTACAAGATGATCCACGCCATGACACAAACGCCCACCATCAGCTTCGCGGAGATGCAGGCTATCGGCGGGGAAATGTCAGGGTTCGCCATCAAACTCCTCTTTGCCGACGCCCACATGAAGGCCGAAAACGACATCGAACTATTCGGCGAGATGTACCAGCGGCGCCTCAACCTGCTCAAGTTCATCCTGGGATCCGTACTCAAGCCGGACCTCGATGCAGCCGTAGACACGCTGCAGGTGGAACCCGAGTTCACCCCGTACCTACCGAAAAACGTCAAGGAGACCGTCGACATCCTGGCCGTGGCCAGGGGTAATAAAGCACTTATAAGCCGCGAAACGGCGCTGGAGAATAACCCACTGGTGGGTGACATCGAAACCGAACTCCAGCGCATGCAGGCCGATGCCGACGCCGAAGCCGAACAGATGCAGAAGGAACTCACAGGATCATACGAATGAGCGAGCTAACGATTATAGCCATTGCCACGGGTCTGAACGTGATCCTGTGGGCATACTTCTTCTGGTGGGTGAAGAAACCGGAGCGGAGAAGGCGCCATATCGAAAAACTACTAAGACAGAGCGAATGAGGGGCATCGAGGCGAACATACAGGCCAGTTGTGTGCGTGTGTTCCGGCTTAAGTGGCCTGAGTATGCATGGATGCTTTTCGCTATCCCCAACGGCGGATCCCGTAACCCGATCGAAGCCCATAATCTCAAGTTACAGGGAGTCCTGCCCGGAGTCACCGACATGATCCTGCTGGTCCCGAATCAGAAACACGCCTCTCTGTGCATCGAAATGAAGGCTGGAAAAGGCAGGCAGAGCGACTATCAGAAAGAGTTTCAGCAGGCAGCGGAGAAGTTCGGTAACAAATACGTCATCTGCCGATCCGTTGACGACTTTCTCACCGAAGTAACCTCATACCTCCATGACCGCTGAACGGACCACGAACCAGCATGAGCTGAAGCTGATCCGCAAGCTCCTGCACACGGACCAGCAGACAAAGATCATCTACCGGCGCCTGATCGACCGAGTGGCCCCCATCATGGCAAAGTACCCACAGCGCCCCAGCGGCGTCGTGGTCAGGGTCGCGGACCTGGACAAAGAGCTTGACGCCGCCATTGACGCCTTCCGAAAAGAACTCACCACGGTCATCGAATCCGGACAGGCATGGGCATGGGCCGCGGCAAACGAGAAGACCGACGAAATCCTGAGCGAATACATCGAGGGGATGCCCGTGAGTAACGTCGTTCGTGACGGCATATTTCAGCGCAACACCGACGCCTTCAACGCATTCGCGGCACGCAAAACCGCGGGGCTGCAACTATCCGAGCGGATATGGCGAATGACCACCGAAGCGAAGCAGATGATGAGTGATTACATCGACCAGGCGCTGATCACCGGACGCTCCGCCCAGAGCCTGAGCCAGGATGTGCGCGAACTGCTGATCGAACCCGACAAACTGTTCAGGCGGGTGCGCAATGCCAATACGGGGAAGCTGGAACTGAGCAAGGCGGCGCGCGAATATCACCCGGGACGCGGAGTTTATCGCAGCAGCTACAAGAATGCCATGCGTCTGGCCCGTACCGAGATCAATATGGCCTACCGGATGGCGGACCAGGAGCGATGGAAACGCACCAACTTCGTTTTGGGGTATGAGGTCAAGGTCAGCAAACAGCACTGGATAAAGATGCCATCTGGTGACATTTGCGATCAGGTTGCAGGGCCGTACCCGAAGGAGTTTGTGTTCAAGGCATGGCACCCGAACTGTATGTGTTACACTGTGCCGATCCTGCCCGGTAAAAAAGACTTTCTCGACAGCCTCGTGGACGGCAAACCGCTGGACGGAAGGATTACCGACGTACCGCCGCAGTTCAAAGACTACGTCGCCCGCAACGGTGAACGCATCGCCAAATATAAGCAGCAGCCGTTCTGGGTGCAGGACAACTTCAAAGGCGGGCGGATCGAAAAAGACATAAAGCTCGATAAATCATAATCAGCCCGGCCAACAACCGGGCTGTTTTTTTACCTTTTGCCAAACGGTAGAAAACCCATAGCCAAAACACCACAAACCCATGCTCCCATTGGTGAAATTTACCGAAAAATATTAATCATCGATGAGAGACAAAATCTTAGCCGCATTGAAAACTAAGTTCCAGAACTTAGGGTTCAGCGAAAAGGCATACGGGGGCGTGGCCGACTTCCTGGCAGCAACCGTGACCGACGACACACAAATCGAAACCGGAATATCCGGGGTCGAACCACTCCTCAAAGCATTCCAGGGCGACATCGACAGCCGCGTATCAACAGCGCTGGCAAAGCAGAAAGCCGAACTGGAACGCAAACCCGCCGATCCGCCAAAACCAGCAGACCCGCCAAAAGACGAAGTCCCGCAATGGGCCAAAGACCTCCAGGCACGCGTCGAAGGTTATGAGCGTAAGGAACGGCAGGCAGCAATCGCAGGGAAACTGCGCGGGAAACTGAAAGACAAAGGGGTCCCAGACAGCTTCCTCAAACACGTGCCCATCGACATCACCGATGAAGCGCAAATCGACACCGTGGCGGCAAACATCGAAACAGAATGGAACGAACATCGGCAGGAGCTGATCAACTCGGGCCTGATGGTAGACGTACCGCGACGCTCCCAGGACAATCCCAAAGAAGGCGCCGACCTCGGCAAATCAATCGCCGAGCGCCGTAACACCGCAGCCGGAGACATGGGAATCAAAGGGAAAGAAATCTGATTCATTAACTAAAAAATTCATTTCACATGCAAATTACATCTGAAACCATCGCAGCGCGCAATGTGGTCTTTGACTACATGCACGAAGACCTGCCCGGTGGCGCCGGACTTGATAAGACCAGGCTGATCGACACCCTGGAGGAAATCAAAGCCGGTACACTGGTCAACGTCGCCGCACGCGTGGCCGAAGTGGTGAAAACCGCCGTGTGCGTCGCAGCATCCGCTGACTCGACACATATCCGGGTCACCAAAGGCCACCTCTTTAAAGTGGGTGAATCCGTTACTGACGGGTTCGCCGTAGGTGCCATCACCGTGGTGGACAAAACCACCAGCACCGCCTATGACATCCTCACGCTGGGCGCAGCTCTGGTCAACTACGGCGCAGGCGTCGTCCTGGTCGAAGTAAATACCAGCGCAGTTATGGGTGAATTCGCATCCGCGACTGTGACCATCGCAACCGGCAAAACCATCACCGTGAAGGATCCCTCGGGAGCCTCCGCAGGAATGATCGTGAGTATCACCGCAGCCGGTGATGACAACCTGGCTGTGACGTATGCCACCAACACCCTGAGCATCGCACTGGCAAGTACCACCGCGAATAAGAACACCCCGGCTGTCGAAATCCAGGCAGCCGTGCGCGCATTGGCATCGGGACCGTTCGCATTTGGCGAATTCGTGGTAACCGGTGACGAACTGGCAGGATCCGCTATCACTCCGGCCACCGGAACGATGGCCGTAAACCAGCCATACAAGTACCTCCCCACCGGACTGGTGAAAGCCACGGTCCAGGTCGGCGATGGTGCTACCCTCTACGAAAACGTCGGAGTCTCCGTCATTACCCGCGGTGCCGTTCGCGAAAGCGCCCTGCCGTACCCGATCAATGCCGCCCTGAAAGCGCTGCTTCCGAAATTCACCTTTAACACCTAATCAGCATGAAGACACCTATCATTGAAGGTTTCACCCAGGCAGGACTCGAGTCATACCTCAACTCCCGCCAATACCAGGCGCTGTACTGGCCGACCCTCTTCCCCGTGAAAAACGTCAACTCCCTCGACGGAAAGACGATGATCGGAGAAGCCGGAAGCCGCGTGGCCGCCTACGTTATCAGCTTCGACTCCAAAGCACCGGAAGCCAGCCGCAAGAGCCTGCGCAAGCTCAACTTCGACATCCCCAAATCAGCCATCGCCCGCCGCAAGACTGAGGCCGAAATTCTGGAACACCAGATCACCAAAGCGCTGCGCGGAAACGACGCAGTCCTTGAGGATTACTTTAACGACCTGGACTTCGTGTACGACGGAGTACAGGCGAGGCTTGAACACCTGGCCCTGCAGGCGCTGTCGCTGACCAAGGTCAAACTTACCACCACGAACAACCCGATGGGAATCGTGAATGAAGAGTACGTGGACTTCGGAATGCCAGCCGCGAACAAGAAGACCGTCGCCGTGGTATGGTCAACGGCCAACCTGGCCACCATGACCCCGATCACCGACTTTAAAAACGTCGTGAAGGCAGCCCGCGCACTTGGCATCACCTTCAGTAAAGCGCTGGTCAACCCGGATGCATACGACCTGATCACCGGGTCCACCGAGTTCCTTACCGCCGCCAAGTCGCTGACCAAAGGCGAAGAGCTGATCGTGGGTGCCGTGACCACCAACATGGCCAACGCCGTGTTCAAATCACTGCGCCTCCCCGAACTGGTCATCATTGAAACCAGCGTGGGTATCGAGAATGCCGCCGGAGTGATCACCTACTCCAACCCCTGGGATGTCAACCACGTGACCTTCATTCCGTCCACCACGGTCGGTTCGATGTTCAACGGCCCCATCGCCGAAGAGATCGAAAGGCCGCAGGACGTCCTCCAGTCCAAAAAGGACAATGTGCTGCTGAGCGTACACAAAGAGTTCAACCCTGTAAACGTGGTGATCAAGGGCGAGGCAAACGCCTTTCCGAGCTGGCCGAGCGTTGACAAGTGTTTCTCCCTGTACACGAACAACACATCAACCTGGGCATAATTGATTGAGTCCTGATGACAAATCTCGAGGCAATACAGTCGACCGTTGCGGGGTACCAGCCGTCCGCCAACACCTTTAACAGGGTGCTGACAGATCGCGGTATCTCCGCCACGGGCGTCTACTCCGGTAAGTCGGCAGCCTTTGAGCTGGCAACGGCAGACATATATATGGTCCTGGCTACGACGGTGAATGTTTCAGAAGGCGGATTCTCGGTTTCGATAAGCGACCGCGCCGTTTTCAAGAACATGGCCGCCGCCATTTACGACCGGTATAGCGACACCGTGGCCACAGGATCGGCAAACGTCATAGACAGATCGGCGGCATGGTAACACAATATCCACATAGCGTCACCATCATAACCATCGCTCCAAGCGCCCAGGACAGCGTCGGAGACTACCAGCCCACGGGAGTCGCCGCCACTACCATCGGGCCGCTTGAGTGCAGGGCCGAACCGGCAGGCAGCAACCCGCTGATCAAAGGTCCGGACGGCGATGACCTGGCCTATGACTGGATCATTTATATGCCGCCGCTGGCTACGGAACTGACCTTTGGAGACCGCGTGGCCATCACCATGCAGAACGGGTCTGTATTCACCGGATCGCTGAAAAGGCAGAGCAACGGACAATTCAACTCGCGGATATGGGTTTAGTGCCACAATTCACCACAGCAGACATCACCCGCGAAATCGACGGGGCGATTCTCAACATCGAAGCCGGGATCATCGAGGTCCTGCGCTACGTGGGTGAAGACTGGGTAAAGAACGCCCGTGAGAATCTGAATATCACCGGGGCTTTTCCAAAAGGCGACTACTCAGACCGGACCAGTAACCTGAGAAGCTCTATCGGATTCTTCATACTGAAAGACGGTACGATCATCGACGAAAACCTGCAAGGGACACCGACGGGCAACAGTGCGGCACGCTCCGCGATCGCCAGGGTACCCAAGACGGGCTATCAGCTGATCGGGGTCGCAGGGATGGACTATGCCAGCCATGTCGAGAACATGGGCTACAACGTGATCACAAGCCAGCAGGACGTAGCCCTGGTGGACCTTCGGGACATGTTACGCGAGTACCAGGAGAAGGTGAACCGCAAGGGCGCCGGATTAGGTTATGATTTCATCGGAGACATCGTAACAAGCCGATTCAGATGAGAACAACGGACGCAGCCATCGACTACGTGTACGCCAAGCTCAAAGCAGTTGGCGGGCTGACATGCCCCGTATTCAAGCTGAGCAAGCCCACCAGGCTGGCGCTGACAGAATACGCCGTCATTAACGCCTTGCCGGTTACCGGACTTGTCATGCAGCGGGTCCACGTCAACGTGAACTACTACGTGGCGGACATGGAGCCCGGGAAGGCGGACACGGATGCGCTCACTGACGGTACCGCCGCAATATTGGCGCTACTTCACCAGCAGGATGGCAGCGGAACACTGATCGACTTTGAATCGCAGGAATTTGTCAGAGCGGACACAATCAACATGCACTACTCAAATCTCAGATTTTACATTAAAATCGTAAATTAAAATGGCAGCAGAAAAATACGCATACGGGATCGCCAAAGTAGAATATGGCACTCCTGCAGGAACGGCCACCATGCCGGGATCTATGACCCAGTGGGCGCAGACGGTCGAAGGATCGTTCACCCTTTCTGAAGACGAGAGCCAGACCAAGGACTTCAAGGTCGAGGAGGTAACCACTCCTGTTAAGAGCATCGTAACCGAGGCGGGATCCCTCAAGATCAAATGGAGGGCCTATGACATTACTCCAAGCCTTGTGGCCATCATGAAGGGCGGAACCGCAGGGACGGAGGCTGGACCTCCGGCATACCTGACCTACGACGGCCCCACTAGTGTGGCTGCGAAAGACCTGGCCCTGCGGATCACCACCACCAATGGAGTTATCTTCAACATCTACAAGGCAGCCTGCGTGGGCCGTTTCGACGGATCACTCTCCCGCACTGACCTTCTTGAGATGGAGGTATCCGCAACGGTCCTCGACCCGGGGAATGCCGGATCACCCTACGAAATCAAGCTCCCCAACCCGAGCTAATTGATTTGATTGATTGAAAAGGGCCGCTCCAAAGGGGGTGGCCCTTAATCGGTAAAAATAAAAGGATGAACGAAACGCAATATCAGGCCGGTGCCGCCATCGTAGACGAAGGCATAAAATTCAAAGTTCCGCTTTTCTGGGGAATTAAAAAGACATTCCTTATCCGGCCTCTGCGACCTGGTACCCTGGTACGCATAAGCCAGCAGCAGGCAAGGATGAAGCCCCTGGTAGAGGATGAGAACATGGTCCACGAACTCCTTGGCAAGGGGACCAACCTTCGCCATGTGGCCACCATGATAGCCCTTGCGGCCATCAACCGCCCCATCCTGTCGAGGATAAAACTTTGGTGGTACCGGTGGATCCTGCTCAATTACACGGAGAAGACTGCCGACATGTTTGCCTATCAATCCCTGGTCCTTCGCCAAATGGATGCCCAGTTTTTTTTTCTTATTATGGCATCGGCCAAGAAGATGACGTTCCTGGAGCCAAAGACAACCACGGAACCTTCGCAGGTGGGCGCTCGTTCTGGGGTACCCTCGGCCTCGTCCAGAAAACCTTCGGCCTGACACATCATGAGGCCTTATGGGGTGATAGCTGGATCAACATCCTTCTGAAGATGCGGGACATGCCATACTACCGGACCAAGACAGACGAGGAAAAGGAGAAGGAGCATACCCATGAGGGTACCGTTGACGTGTTAAAAGAAAAATTCGCCAAGTATATTAAACCATGAGCGCACTACTTTTCGACGCAAGAATAAACTCCGACCAGCTGAATAAGGATGTTGCCAGGGTCAACAGCACCATCCGGGACATGACCGACGACATCAAGACCGAAGGCAATAAGATGGAGAACTTATTCGCCAAGATCGGCGCCGGTATCGCCTCATACTTTGCCGTAGGCTCTCTCTCCAATTTCGCGCAGGAAATGGTTCGTGTCCGTGGGGAGTTTCAGAAGTTCGAGGCAGTGCTCACAAATACCCTGGATGGAGATAATGTCCGGGCCTCCTCGCTTCTTGAAGGATTATCAGAGTTTGCAGCCAAAACACCATACCAACTTCAGGACATTACCGAAAATTTCGTAAAGCTCGCCAACCAGGGAATTGTCCTGACGCAGCAGGAACTCACGAAGCTGGGTGACTTCGCCGCCGTCACCGGTAAGCCCATAGGCCAGCTCTTCGAGGCCATCATGGACATCAATAATCCGGAGCGGTGGAAGGAATTCGGGGCCAGAATCCAGACGGAAGGTGAAAAGGTGGCCATCAGTTTCCGTGGTCAGAGAGTCGAATTTGAACGAACCATCGAGGGAGCCAAAAACGCCATCGCACAACTGGGGACAATGAAAGGCGTTGAGGGGACGATGGAGGTCATCAGCAAGACACTTCAGGGTCAGATCAGCAATTTTCAGGATGCCTGGGACCGGATGCTCAACGACCTTGGCAAGGCCAATGAGGGGACCTTCGCCGGATTGATCGGTGGGGCTACCAGCCTTGTGCAGAACTATGAAACGGTCATCGACAGCATCAAGATGCTCGTGGCTACGCTGGGGGCGGCAAAGGCGGCGCAGATCGTATATAATGCCGTTCTGGCAGAACAAGCCGCGGTTAATGCCCTGGTTGTTAAGTCAAATGGATTTCTGGTGGCCTCAGATGCCAGGGCGGTGCTTTGGAAGGGGCGCCTTGCCGCCGCCCAGCAGGCGCTGAACAAATCAATGCTGGCTAACCCGTATGTGCTGGCCGCGGCCGGTATCGCTGCCCTGGTGACAGGGATGGTAATACTGAACAAACACTATAAGGATCAGATCGACGCAAAGAAGCGGGTGGCCGAATATGACCGCCAGGAGAAAAAAGCAAGCGACGACCGCGTTCAGAAATACAACCAGCTTATAAGCGCCGTGCGCGACGAAGGCAAGGCCGAAGGGGAAAGGTTACAGGCACTTGGTGAATTGCAAAGGCTATACCCTTCGCTGTTCGCCAATATGGACCTGAACACCGCAAAGATGTACGACCTTGCGGAGGCTACCAGATCCGTGGCTGAGGAAGAAAGGCGCCGCGCAATATTCAACCTTCGCAACAATATCGCTGATCTTAAGCGTCAGCAGCAGGAGCTACAGGAGGCGGCCGGTGACGCAACAAATTACACATTTTCAGCAGGGGCCTACGGGTCGTATGACATCGCCGGGAACCAGCTTCGCGACCGGCAGAAGCTGGATCAGGTAACGGAGGCCATAAAGCTGCAACAGGAGTCCCTCGAAAATATGCTTTCAGCAGACCGCGAGGCTGGCAGGCAGAGGCAGGAGGAAAGTCAGAAAACCGTACAGCAGCATATCGCAGAGGCAAAAAGCATCGACGCCCTTAATAAGTTGTACGACGACTGGAAGAAGAAGAAGAACCTGGCTACCACGGACGCCGACAGGGCGACATTTGAAAACGAACTCAAACTGATAGAGCAGGCCCAGAAGCGCATGGAAGGCTCGGCAGGGAAGCCCGACAAAACCACAACGAAGGACATCTCCGACGAACTGGATGAGCGCCGTAAGTCATACGAGCAGTATTATATCGCGGTCCGCCAGATGGGTCAGGAGTGGGCCGACAGGGAGTTTTCAATCCTGTTGAAACAGGGGGCCAATTTCGAGGAGTACCTGGCCAACCGTCTGAAGGCGGCTGGCGATAACGCTCAGGATATACTTGCCATCATATCCGCAGCCGACAGCGTCGGAATCAACCTCGGTGGAAGCCCGTCGCTACCGACAATAAACCCGATTGCGGCCAAGGGAGTAACATCAAAGGACATCACCAAGGAACTCGGTAAGCCTACGGAGAACACGGTAAAGACATTCGATAAGTTATCTAAATATATCTTCGGCATCGAAAAGTCCTTCAAGGAATGGAACATGAAGGACATCGAAACATCAGCACAGGCTACCAGCCAGTTCTTCGGAGAACTCGCCTATCAGGTCCGGGACATTGACGCCGGGCTTGCGGATGTTCTGGACAACATCGGAGGAATCTTCTCCAATGTGGCCAATATTGCCAGCGGGAATATCCTCCAGCAGATCGCAGGAGTCACCGGTCTGATGACACAGATGTATTCCATGGTAATGGACACCAGCGGCATTGAAGAAAGGTTGAGTAAGCCGTGGGAAGAATTCGAGCGATGGATTGCGGCCAGCAACCGGGCATTACAGCAGTACATCGATCTCCGTGACCAGGCACTTGGAGAGGAGCGTTATTCTGCTACGGACAAAGTAATTGAAGAAATCCGCAGGGACATTGCCGATACTGAAGCCAAGCTAAAGGAAATGGAGCTTTCTTGGACGGTAAAGCAGGACGGTTGGTTTGGAAAGGGATGGGATCGCTACAATCGCCGTATACAAGAGATTCAGGACTCACTTGGAGGGCTACAACTCACCCAAAAGGGATTAGCCAGATCATTCGGGGCATTGGGTTATGAGAGCTATAAGGGGGTATTCTCCCTCGACCTTGATAAGCTCCTTTATGATGAAATGGGTAAATTTTCTCTTGACAGGGTAAATAAACTGATCACTGATGGTGTAATCACAGATGAAAAGGTCATTGCAGCCGTAGATTCATATAACCAGCTTCTTAAGGATCTTACCAGTGCAGAGCAAGAGAAGCAGAAATTATTGACTGCAACACTTGCCGCCAATGTCACGGATAGTATTGTCGAGGGATTCAGAAATGGCCAGCGCACAGCGGAAGAGTTCGCCGACAGTTTTGAAGAACTCATGCGCAATGCACTGTTAAACGTGATGAAAGTGAAGATGCTGGAGCCTCAGATAGCAAGGTGGGCTGAGGACTTCGAGCAGGCAATGGCTGACCAGCTACTAAGCGATAGTGAGAAACAATCCCTGAAAGCCGAATGGGACAGGATTATATCTGCAAACGCCGCTTACCTGCAAGGGCTGGAGCAGACCGCCGGGATCGTCACCGATGCTGCAGCCGCTGCCGACACCACCGGACTGGCCGGAGCAATCAAAGGGATCACTGAAGAGACAGCAGGGATGATTGCAGGGCAGATGTATGCTATCAGGGAGCACATGGCCAGTCTGCGTAGATTCCAGGCAGGGGAGCAGCTCGATATCATGAACCAAACGGTTACACATCTTGCTGAGATCGCCTCAAACACCAGGCACAACCAGAAGCTTAACAGTATCGATGACAGGTTGAAAGATACGAATGCATATTTAAAGGCTCTGTTATGATAGTCGACGGGATCAATATACTCACGACCTACAATCTTCGACTTGAAACAGTCAAAGACCACGCCTCTCTACCGGCACGCAAGCGGATCCTGCAGGAGCCAGCATTCACAGCCAGTGACATCAAGACCGAGGAGCGGCAAATCATCGTATCGCTGTTCGGAGAATTTGCTTCCAGGGCCGTAGCTGCCAGCGTAGTAAATGCATTACGGGTAATCATGATCACCAGTACGAAGCACACCATCAGCATTCCTGCTCACCAGGTTTCCGTTACTGGAGTGTTTAAGCAAGGGGCCAAAGTTGAGACATATGGGACATCAATTCACATCACCATTACAATCACCGTAACAGATGACTAACTGGAAACTTGATGGAGTAAATTTTGAGGATTACGGCGTCTATGTGAGCCGGTCCCAGGGTGTGTTGGATCTACCGGCCATTCAGAATGAGCCACATGATTGGCTGGACAGAAACGGACGGGATTGGGATGCCGTTACCAGTTTGCGCACATCGGACCGGGAGATTGTTCTGACATGCTGGATCCACGCGGAGGCAATTCCCCCTGCATCGGCTTATGAGGTCTTCATATCTCGCGTCAACGCTTTCTACGGGGCCATCCTGTCGGCGGGAACAAAGACTCTTTCTACGCCTTATGGAGATATCGTTGACGTTTACGTAAAGGACCAGATATCACTCGTCAGAGAGGCGAATTACGTCGCAGAGCAGCAGATCGGTAGTTTCACCCTTCGGATTGTCGTTCGTGGTGATAGCAAATATGATAGTTATCCGGTCTATCATTCGAATGGATATCCGGTAGTTGATTACCTTCTTACCAACAATCTGCAGGTGTTCCGAACACTGCAGGGTGATGGTTACGCTACATGCACTATTGAAGCGAATCGTCCGCTAAACGTTGACATGTATGCATACATCCTGGTTAACACAAATGGGGTGAGGTCAGAGCCGTACTATTTCATGGCCAAGCCTGATGTAACAAAGGCCAGCACAAACAAATTCACCTACAACTTAAAGCTTGAACACGGGAGCATCCTGCTGAAACAATCTCAATTTCTTTTTGAAGGAATCGCTGACTTTGAAATATTCGCAGACCTGGATACCCTTGTAGATTTGGTATGTGAAAATGCAGACCGTTTCATTCCAGGTAAGTTCGTCAAGGGAACTATCGCAGGGGTAGCTGATGGGGTGATAAAAAAGAACCATGCCTTCAGGGGGGAGGACTGCTATTCTGTGGTTAAGAGGATGGCTCAGGAATACGGATTGGAATATGACATTCGATTCAGCGCTGGTGCTATCTACACAATCGATATCAAGAAGCAGATCGCCACAACCAAGGCCGTTACTCTGCAATACGGGAAGGGTGCAGGGCTGTACGAACTGACCAGGGAGGCCCCGAACCGTGACCAGCTGGTTACCGTCCTTTATGCATATGGATCTACGAAGAACCTGAAGCCAGATTACAGGGCAGGAAAACCTCGACTGGAGTTCGATGGTAATCCACTCCGGCAAAATGACACCTTGTACATGGGGGTTGAAAAGACGGTTTTTTTTGACGACGTCTACCCGCAGCGCACGGCCCCGATTCAGGCATACACTCAGGTCCTTAAATGCGAACCGACAGATCCGGGATGGGCTGCTTATGATGCTATCCGGGAGCGATTCCCGGGAGGCATGTACAGAATAACGGATAACACTGTTTTTGATATCAAAGAATACCTCCTTGGAGGGCTGACGGCCAAGATCAGGTTCAAGACCGGGGAGCTTTCCGGGTACGAGTTTGAAATAGAGGAGTACGACCACGTGCCGGGGCATATCTTCATAAAGCCGTTTAAGGACGAGGACGGGTACATGATCCCAAACGCAACGCTATACCCGTCCGGAGGAGATGAATACACCCTGGTGGATATTGATCAGCCAGGCAGCTATGTGGACGTCGCAGAGGCTGAACTCCTGGCACAGGCTCAGGAGTACCTTGATAAGTACAGCGTCCCGCAATACCCATACCGCTGCCGGATAAACCCGGCATATCTGGCTACAATCATAGACAGATTTGAAGTTGGTGACAGGATTACCGTCGTGGACACCGATCTGGCAATTAATCAGCTTTATCGGATCAGCCAGCTGACATATAACGCCTTCACGGGAGTTTATGAGCTGACTCTTTCGGAACACAGGATCCTGAACAGACGGGAACGTCAGCAGATCGTCATAGACCGCGTGGAGCGCACGCAGGAAAAGACCGATGCGCAGGCGGTTGAAACTATCCGCAAGGACAAGGAGACCGTCGGTGAACTACGCAACCGTATCTTTGACCCGGCCGATGACCGGCAGTCACTTGACGCCACCGTCAGGGACGAGAGTGTAGACCCCCGGATGCTGGCCTTCGACGCCTCCACGGTTCAGTTTCAGTTGCTGGGCTGCATAGCGGAGTCACCGTGGGAGGACGACTTCAATAAGCTGCATATCGGCGCCGGAGCAATCGAACTGCTCAACTGGCCGGATGACACGCTGTCCCGCTACGACATATTCAAGCTGGAGCGCGACGGCGGCACATACGACCCGCGGCGGACGTGGACGATGCCCGACACGGTGATCACCCTGCCGGACAATGACGGCTACTACATCATCGCCAAGCTGCCGCGCGATCCGGACGTGACATCAGGGGAGTGGATCGCCTCCGATTTCTTCATACGGATGAAAGCAGACTCCGACTACATCCAGTTCACTGCCGGGTATGCAAATGCGGCGGAAAGCCCGCGAGTACTGTCGATGCTCTGGGGTAACGTGCGAATAGGTGCAGGTCAGATCACCAACGCCATCGACCCGCGGCTGCTGACCGGCGGGCAGATGATTTACCTGCATGGTAATGACAGCGATTTGACGGGCATGAAAAAGGCGCTTACCGACGAGCCCGACGAGGCGATGGTAACCTATACCGCCGCCGCCAATACCATCACGGGAGACGTGCTTATAAAGGAGTTCGCCACCGATCCCGATTACCCAGGCGTGACGGTGATACCTGCCGGGCCGTGGATATTTAACCATTGGGCTGCGGTCAACGGCGGTACGAAAAGCACGGTTGTCGTCAAGGTGTACCAGCGAACTTCAGCGGGGGCGGAGGTGGAGATATTCACCTTTGAGCAGTCCGTGACTGTGCCCGTGGCGGCGGAACACTACAAGGCCGTGCCGATGCCTCAGGTGGAACTTTCCGCCACTGACAGGCTCGTGGTGAAGTATTATCACCGTAACACTTCGGCGGCCTCTTATACCATGTACCTCTTTGTAGAGGGTAATGCTACGGGGGCGTACAAGTGGTCAGGGTACCGGATACCGCTGGCTCCTGCTGGCGGAGGGCTTGCCACGGTGGAAACCGACATGAGCGTGACTGGCGACGGGTCGGCACTTGACCCCGTGGTGTTGGTAGGTGACGAAGCCGCTCCGGGAAATAGCAAATACTATGGAACCGATGCAATTGGGGTCAAAGGGTATCATGACCTGCCTGAAGGTGGGGGTGGAATTGATGATATTTATATTGAACCTGATCCCACCTTTCCAATTGATTATTTGTATAAAGAAGTTGATAGTGTACAAACTCTGATTACAGATATTCCAAAGGCTGATGGAGTGGTTGCCGGGGGGCACATATCGTGGTTGGGTGGATTGACTTATCAAATAGATCCAACAGCATGGTACAAAGCCGGTGATTTGTATTCCATCAAACCGGACACCGACATAATGACTCTGACTTTGAACCCTGCGGATTCCGGGGATGATCGGATTGACGCATTGGTTTTGAATATTGTTAATGGATTTACATTCATAGAGGGCACTCCATCCGCCAATCCGATGCGCCCAACTATTGACGCTGGAACGGATATATTTTTGACGGATGTGTACGTGGGAGCCGGGGAAACAGAACCTACACCAGTTCCAACCGATGAACTTGTTTACAATGAAAACGTTGAGTGGGCGGTTACAGCCAGTGGCCCCACGATCAACGCTGATTACACTGGAGAACACTATCAAGGTAGCAAGAGCATCAATGTAGGTGGAATTGCTAATTATGAATACATACAGTTTGAGGCTGGAAGTGGTGAAACGTTTGACACGGCTGATTGGATAAACATCATCGGGAATATAAAATTGAAAGCCACTATGAACACCCGGAAAATGTATTTGACGGTGGTGTTCCTTTTGGATGGGGTTCAGATCAATAACGGAGAAAAGTTTACAATCGATGGAACGGCAACAGGGTGGCAAAACCTTGCATTAACATTTTCCCGGATTCCGTTTTTTGGAACTGAGTTCAATCAAATCCGGTTTTATTTTTACAAGACCACCGGTGGTGATTTTACTGGATTTTATCTGGATTACATTAAGTTGGAAGCCGGTATTGTTCAACCAATCATAAACCAAAGTGTTCAACTGATAGGGGATGTGATTGGAAGTGGTGTGACCGGGGTGCCGATTCCTACCACTCTGAAAACCGTTAATGTGAATGTAGGGACATACGGGGATGGAACCCACGTTGCCCGGATTACAGTGGACGACAAAGGCAGGATCACTGCTGTTGAGGAGGTGGTTATCACTCCAGGAATGTCAGAGGTGGAAACAGCCGGTTCAGTCGTTGGTGTTGGGGATTTGAGTGACCCGGTAACATTGGACGGGGATGAAGATTCACCCGGAGAAAATATGTACTATGGAACGGATGACAGTTCTGTTCCGGTGAAGGGTTTTCATCCACTTCCATCAGGGGCAGATGAAAAAGTTAAATATGACTCAGGTGATCCCACTGCTGGTTATTTGGTGGATAAGATTGTTGCAGGAACAAATGTTACCATTGTTGAAGGGACTGGGGCTGATGAAAATAAGGTGAAAATATCAGCATCAGCAAGCCCATTGGCATTATCCATTATAACAGAAACGGATTCATTTGTATTGGCATTAGAACATGCTGAAAATTATGTACGATGTAATAAACCAACAACATTAGTCGTGACAATTCCTGCTCATTCAGAGGTGGCATTTCCCACTCCAACTGTGATAACAATTGAGCAAATGGGGGCAGGAACAGTAACAGTTGTGGCTGATTCAGGAGTGACTTTAAATGCTTATGAAGGAGGGGTGTCTACATATGGACAATACTATGGATTGCAAATTATTCAAGTAGCAGAGGATGTTTGGACATTAATCGCAGGCACATAATGACAAGAAGAATGACATACTCAATCTTACAGCAACAAATTCGGGAGGCACTTGAATTTGTAATTTGTTATTCTGTAAGAAAAATTAGACCATCATATACGGGATATTGCATGAGGGTAAGGAGAAGTTCAGATAACAAGGAACAGGATATTGGATTTATTGGACAACATTTAGATATTGCTTCATTGTTGACTTTTGTCGGTACCGGAAATGGATTTGTTTCTATTTGGTATAATCAGGGTATCGATGGGAATAACTATGATGTTATCCAAACCACTTCTTCAAAACAACCCCAAATTGTATTTTCTGGAACAGTATTTTATCAGGATGGTAAGCCTGCGGTAAATTATGATGGTAGTCAAACATTAGAAACTAAAACTGATCCACTTGTATATTTAGGATCACCAATAACTATTTTCGGTGTAGCTTATGGAATTAAATCTGGGGACGATTCTAATGTAGCCAGAAACTGGGCCAGACTTGTGGGAAACTTCTCAGATAATTATTGGTTTTTTGGTAGATTCTATAATAAGACTTTGCAGTCAATGTATGGCAATGGATCATATTGGCAATTCATAAACTCAATATCTGGAGACAACTGTAATCTTACTGCAAATTCTGATATTGTATGGCATGGATTGAGATTGTTGGCTACAACCATGCAAGACGGCACAGATAATTATTTGTACTGTAATGGTGTATTTGTTTCCAAAACAACTAATTTACCAATGTCCTCATTTACAGGAAGATTCAGTGTCGGCGGCAGTTATACCGGAGAACCGACCCAGCAATGGGTCGGGAATATTCAGGAAATAATAATTTATCGGGGACAAAAATTACTATTAAGGGAAGCCATTGAAAATAACATTAATGCTTATTTCAATTTCCCTGGGTACAAGGAATCATTACCTGAAGTTCCTGCATATAATTTGTTTTATTCTATCCGATTAATTAATGAAAATTATGATGGATATTGTATAAAAGTCAGGAGAAGTTCAGATGATACAGAACAGAATATTGGATTCACAGAGAATGGGGATTTGGATGAAAGTGCTTTATTAACATTTTGCGGAGAGGGTGACGGTTTTATTCATGTGTGGTACGATCAAGGCGGAAGAGCATCTCACTTGATACAATCTGATACCACAAAACAACCACAAATAGTCAGTGCAGGATTAATATTAAGAATAAATGATAAACCAGCTGTAACATCGAATGGAACGATGTACATGAGCATCATGAAAATTAATGAAGTATATCCACAGCCAACAACATATTTTCTTGTTGGTCAAACTGCAATTCCTGCCAATTATACTGGATACACGGATGGTCTTGTTAATAGACAATTGATTGGAACCAACGGGAGTGCTATTCTTACATATGCTGGGAACACTCTTACAGGAGCAAAAGGGAAACGTTCGTGTCCTGAGGTTATTTATGCGTTATTTAATGGGGTAAACAGTGAGTTTACTGAACGGGAAACGATAAAAACCGGGAATGCTGGCACTGGTGGTTTGTCAAATCTTTTGGTTTTAGCAGGGTATGGCAAACCCCCAAAACCGATAAAGGGGGCTATCTCTGAATTAGTAATTTATGGAGGAACAAATAAATCATCCGAAAAAGATGATATCATCAGTGAATTAAGAACCTATTATTCAATTCCGGTTCCCGATACAACAGATACTCTGATATGGTCTCTACGATTGGTAAATTCAAATTATAAAGGATATTGCATCAGAGTAAGGAGGAGTTCCGACGATGCTGAAAAAGATATTGGTTTTTCAGGAGGCGTTTTGGACACCACAACCTTATTGGCATTTTGTGGAGCTGGTGATGGGTTTGTAGTAACTTGGTATGATCAAAGTGATTCACGTGGTGAAAATTTTCAACAGATTACCGCTGCAAGTCAACCACAAATAGTTAGTGCCGGTAGTGTTCTTTTAGAAAATGGAAAACCTACACTTGTGGCAGATGGGAGTACACTGATGACATGTTCCGCCTTATCTGTTTCACAACCGGATACTATTTTTATGGTTGCAAGAACATCCACCGTATCAAATGATAAACATTACATTGATGGTGGAAGGCAATTAATAGGAACAGCAGGGGGCAAGTTATGTATTTATGGTGGTAGTTCAGTAGTATATTTTGATACAAAGGGAACAACGCAAGAACTTTTATATGCACTTTTTAATGGTTCAAGTAGTGCAATCGGAAGAAATGGTGCAACGGCTGTTACTGGGAATGCGGGCAGTAATAGTTCTAATCCTGTTATTTTTAATGACATAACAGGGTCAATTCAGGAAATAATAATGTACCCAAGTGATCAGTCTGCAAACCGTTCTACAATAGAATCAGACATTAATGGATTTTATTCAATTTACTAATTATGAAAACAATACTTTACAACGCTGATACCAATGAAAGAATAAGTGGGGTATTCAAAAACGGGTATTTGGTTGATGACCAGCCTCAGCCGGTTGACCCACCTATCTTTGAGCTGGAGTACAAACCCACTCCGATGCCGACACACGATTCCGAAACAGAGGTGGTGTCTGCGGTTTGGATTCCTGATACCATTCTGAAAACCTACACACAGGTTTGGTCAGTCAGGGCATTAACGGATGAGGAAAGGATTGCCAATCGTGGCAAAAAGGACAAGGACGGCAAGACTGTAAAACCGGCAAAAATACAGCGTGAGTTCTCCCCGGCTGACAAAACAGTCGAGAAACAGCTTGTGGCAATATTTGAGAAGCACAAGCCGAAAGAAGAATACTCCCTGATAGATACGAGCATAACTATCGAAAACGGAAAGGCAAGGGGAATCATTAACTGTCGCATAAACGGAGAACACAGGCAGATTCGCATTGCAGAATAGTTCACATCGCGAACAATTTGAACTAATTTCACAGAAGCTTCGCGGCTGTTGCCGCACGTTTTCATAAGTTTGGTTTAGTTGGTTAGAGCCTCGGATGTTGATCCGGGGCTTTTTTATTCCGGGGCAGATACCCGCCTTTTTTTTACCTTTTTGCGAACGGTGAAAACATAATCAATGAAGACTAAACATTGCGACAGCCCATCCGCGACATTTGCATCAAAAGAAGATACAAATGGACAGCATGACATTTCTACAGTGGGGAGGACTGATCATCACAGCCGGATCCTTCATCATCGCCGCCCTTGCCCTAAACCACAAATTTAACCAGGATGACGCCAAAGACCGAAAGCAGACCATCGCCGAATACGAAGCACACGCCGCCAGGATGAAAGAAATGGAAACCAACATCGCAAAGCTCCAAAAGGAAACTGAAGAGTTGCGGGTTGAGCGCGGAAAGATCGTTGCGGAAATCTACGCTGAGATCAAAGGGCTTAAGAGCAAACACGATCAAGACATAGAAGTCATGCACAGGGAAATCAAAGAGCTGGTGGCCGAGATCAAGACCAAAAACGAGTCTGACCACAATGAGCTTAAGTCCATCCTGAAGGTCATTAATGACCAGCTGATCACAGTCTGCACCCAGGTACAGGAGCGAACCGAAACATCGGCAACACTAAAACCGCGCCGCAAATGAACATGGATAGCGTCATAGAACAGCTGATCGCAGACGAGGGTATTCGACTAAAGCCGTACTACTGCCCGGCAGGGTTCCTGACCGTAGGAGTGGGGCGCAACCTTGATGGCAACGGTTTATCCTGGGGTGAGATGGTCACCCTGATCGGCCAGAATCCGGATCGAAAACGCCGGTTCCCGCCGGACTTTGAAACACTGGACGGAGAAACGCTCCTGATGGCCTTGATCCGCGACATGAAAATCAACGGGATCACCGAAGCCGAAGCCATGATGCTCCTGCGCAATGACATCTATCAGGCGGAAGAAGACCTCAAGAAGCGCGTAAAGTGGTACCAGAGCGCACCAGAGGCATTAAAAGAGGTGCTGGTGAATATGTGCTTCAATATGGGAATAAAGACGCTCATTGGCTTTAAAAACACATTGTGGTACATGGGCGCCGGAGAATACGAAAAGGCGGCAGCCAACATGCTGAAAAGCAAATGGGCGCGACAGGTAAAAGACCGGGCGCAGCGACTGGCGGAAAGGGTGAGGGAACTGGAATGAACGCCGTTATTCGAATATTAACCCAAGTCGGGCAGTACGTCTATAAAAATTCAGTGTGGCTGATCCCTATAATGGACACGGCCATCCGAACAATAAAAAAATTAATTAAAAAGGGAAAAGATGAACGAGCAGTTAAAAGAGAAAATCAAAATCGCAGCGGCGAAGCTGGACAAGATAGTGGACTTCGCCAAGATTGCCAGCAAGGTCCAGAATAAGCCGGTCCGCTTTGTCGTCTCCAGTTTCGAGCTGGTGGACGGGTACGTTTTTAAAGTGGCGCTCACCGAAGTCATCGAGCTGATCCCGGATGAAGCGCACGGCGTGGTGGAGGCCTGGCTGGATGCATTCATCGACGGCGACTGGTTCCTGTTGGTAAATTCCACGGGTGAGTTCCTGGGGCAGCTGAACCTGATCCCGTTCATTGAAGAGAATGACGAGGTCAACGTCTATGTCGCACTTTTAACGGCGCTGGTACGATTAATTCCGCAGGTGACAAATCCGGAGGCGGCATAAAAGCAACCACGGGATCTGAGCGACTGCCCGGAGGGATTAAAGGGCTTCGGGTCTTCGGGATTAAAATAAGGATCCCGCTGGTGAGGTTGCGCCAGTGGATAAAGACTAAGAAGTAGTTTTTTCATACGTTTGTTTTTAATTGGTTAAGTTGATTGGACCCGGAGGCAGAGGCTTCCGGGTTTTTTATTGCCGATTTTCGGGATATGTTTTAAAACATATACGCCAAATAAGCTGAGCGTTGGAGTTTATGAGAGTGACTTCGGGTAGTGTGGGTGGGGGTTGATCTTGGTATGCATAAAATTCATACCGGATAAGCTTCTCGATCGAGAGGGGTATGGACGTGCCGGATGCATAATTTTGCACCGTCCGGATGTTAAGACCCAGCCTTTCGGCTATTTCCTTATACATCAGATTCTGCTCCGTCCTTATTTTTTCAATCGAGTTCAATCAGTATGTTTTACAGCATATGAAAATAATTCATACGAAAGGGTACAACGTATGAAAATTATTCATATAATTGTCCTGTTTTATTATTCAAATATAACCTTTAAAATGATTCAGGACAATAGCACAAAAGTATTATACGGAAGCCAGGACCTGCGGAACCGGATGCCCCGCGGATCAATCGCGATGCTGGCAGCTAAATACGGAAAATCTTGGACGTGGATTTATAATGTCATTTCCGGCTCTGTGAAAGGAACCCCCGAAATCATCGAAGATGCAGAGCGCCTCGCTGAAGTCGAAGATGAGATGAGAAAAAAAATAAAACACGTCATCCACAATGTTAACCCAGCGTGAAATGCAAATCGCAAAACTAATCGCCCACGGAATGATTGAAAAGGAAATAGCCAACCGGCTGTTAATATCTCCTTTGACCGTACACGCGCACACCCGGACCATCCGACAGAAGACCGGCGCCCGGAACATGGCAGACATTACCAGGCTTTACATCACCCGTCTGCGATACAATTCACTCCTTAAATCCCTGCGTCATGACATTTAACATCCCGGCATACGAACTGGCGGAGATGCTCGAGCGCGCCGCCGAGGCAGGAGCCAACCGCGTACTTGAAGCCCAAGGGCTGATCAAAACCCAGGTATCGCAGCGCCAGGCATACATCCGCTACGGTGAAACCAAGATCAACCGCTGGCGCCTGGATGGCAAAATTACACCTACCAAGATCGGAGGAATCATTTACTACCCGACAGCAAAACTCGAAATACTAAACAAAACCAATAGCCTGTATGGAAGAGGAATCAAAGAAACTGGACGACCTGATCTGGATGGCGAACAACCTGACGGCAGAGGAAATAGCAACACTGCGCCGGATGGCGGAAGCAATAAAGAAACACAAACGACCTGAACCTAAAGACTAAAGCAATGGGAAAGCATGACGACTTAACGCCGGTCTACAAAAAGCTGGCAAAGAAAATCGAACAGGAGAACGAGGGCTGCGAAGGCTTCTGGGCCGAGGCTGAAGTGATCCATAACGGACGTACCTACTGGGTGACCTACACGCTACGCCGCGAAAACCTGGGCCGCAGTTTTTCATACGATGAAGAACCATTCGGAGAAGTTCGCACCACGCTGACCATTTCGGACTTTCAGGTTACAGATGCAAATGACGACCTGGTAACAACCAACTTCGATCCATACGAGGTGGAAACCATGTTCAACGATCAATACAACAGGCAATGAAAGAAGACAATGACGGCCGCAACCTTACCGGATGCATCGCAGCCATCGTGGTGCTGGTAATCTACGCCGTCGGTGCCGCGATCCTGGGCTACATGGCGATCAACTACATACTATAACCCGCGGCGGGCAGCCGGAGTTCTTTAAAGTTTTCATACACGTTTAGCACGCCGGGGCTTCAGAACGCCCCGGCAAACAGCGGGGTAGAGCAGTGGTCAGCTCGCGGGTTTCATAAGCCCGAGGTCGCTGGTTCGAATCCAGCCCCACGCTACGACGCAAGAATACTGGTTTGAAAGGATGCCGGGGGTGAGATCCCTGCCACCATACAGGCGCCTCCGGCAAATCTTCAACAGAAAAGCAAAGCAAACACGATGGAAAAGACTACAACGCGAACTTTTAAACACGTCCTGGCTGAGCGCGCCAAGCAGGCCGGATGCAAGACACCCAGCCAATACAAAGCCTTTTATGATGCATGCAGGTACGTAAGCGAGAAGTTCCGCGGAACCACATCCAAAGAATTCGACAGATGGATACACGAAGAGTCATTTTTCGACTGAGCAACCTGCGCGCCCAGAACCGGCATAACTGGTGGTGGGTGGCGACGGTGGCCATGGTCACGATAGCAATCACAATCATTAACCAATTAATTCTACTCACATGACACAGAAAAAAGCAAAATCAATCGGCACCTGGCTGCTGGCCGGGTTCTGCATTGGCATCGGCCTTATCATCGGATGGATGGCCGCCAGATTCTCTTGGACGGCCGTGCTTATCGAATTCTTCTCATTCATCGGATTCTGCGTGCTGGCGGTGCTGACCTACGCCGCCGTGTTCGACGATACCCCGGAGCAGGAGGAGGAGATCCACAGCTACCCCACGCCGCAGGGGTGGGATAAGAGTTACGAAGAATAGCCGCTACCCGCGCCAACGGATAACGGCCAGTGATTAACCAATTAATACAAATTACAATGAGCAAAGTAAAGGAAAAAACCGGAATCTGCACCATCTGCGGCGAACCCGCAGCGATGAGCCAGCTTACCCAGGACGGACTGTGTCCCGACTGCGAAGGCGCCAGACTTGACGCCATATTCCACAACCTTGACGCCGACTTCGATGAGATCGACGGCAAGCGTATCTC
>Ga0208940_1001203_pt1 | contig 28328 bp, 18 predicted proteins | sample AD_JPNNA6_MetaG_FD_184445 | JGI IMG/M metagenome (GOLD analysis project Ga0208940, IMG submission 184445) | Active sludge microbial communities of municipal wastewater-treating anaerobic digesters from Japan - AD_JPNNA6_MetaG (SPAdes) (version 2) | ecosystem: Engineered > Bioreactor > Anaerobic... | reverse complement strand
GGTAGTGAAATATCCGGAGCGGAGTAAAGGTATCTCCCTTTATTGTCAGATTGTAGTTACCGATATTGTGGAGTTCCATTTTAGGAACGCCAGGGTAATGGTTTTCAGAAAAGACATAGGCGTATTCTTTTCTGACTGCTGCCTGTACTCTCTCCTCAGCATAGATATCAATGGCTGCCTTGCTTTTATGGTTGAAAGCCCGGAGGTCATCCATCCCGGCGATATGATCCTTGTGTTCGTGTGTAAGAAGGATGGCGTCAAGATTTTTCACCCGGGCGTTAAGCATCTGCTGCCTGAAGTCGGGACCGGCGTCAATGACGAAAGTATTCAGGGCAGTCTCCAGGAGCAGGGAAGCTCTCAGTCTTTTGTCCTTCGGGTCTGGCGAAGTACAGACACCACATTCACAAGCTATTACCGGAACACCCTGGGAAGTGCCGGTGCCAAGAAAGGTGATTTTCACTGTCTCATTTTTGTCACCGCAAACATAACCTGAAATTGAGAGAAGTACAATATCAGGCATCACCTTGAGCAGGAGCTTCCAGGTCAGGGGAGCAGGAATCTGCAGATTCGGGGACCAGGAGCCCTCAGATCCGGGTCAGGGGAATCGGAGTCCTCGGGTCTGTGGACCAGGTGACCAGTGACCGGACAGGTTCGGAGTACAGGGGTCTCCAGATCACGGTAACAAGAGCCTCCGGTCATACTCTTTTTTGGCGGATTGATTCAGTCATGATTTCAGGGATTTGTGAAAAAAGGTTGTTTTTATGTAAGTTTACAGTACAATCAGTCGTTGACATGAGCGGAACACTCTATATGATTCCGGTTTCACTGGGTGAGGCCGATCCGAATCTCTCCATTCCCCCGGGAGTACGTGACATCACGTTGTCTATCAGGCTATTTGCAGTAGAGGAAGTACGGACGGCGAGGAGATGGCTGAGGAGCCTTGACAGGACTTTCCCCATTGACAGTACCCTCTTCTTCCCTATCGGCAAGCACTCTGACGCGGCAGGCCTGGAAGATTTTTTCGTCAGGGTGTCCGGCGGTTCTGATGCAGGGGTGATGAGTGAGGCGGGTATGCCGGGCCTGGCTGACCCTGGTAATATAATTGTTTCTGAAGCCCACCGGCGTGGCATCAGGGTTGTGCCGCTCACAGGTCCTTCATCGGTCATGCTCGCGCTGGTTGCATCAGGATTGAATGGCCAGTCGTTCTCGTTCCATGGTTACCTGCCTGTTGATCCACAGGGCCGCCGCAAGGCTGTCAGAGAGCTGGAGAGGCTCTCCGCCGGCGGCAGCACCCGGATCTTCATGGAGACACCATTCAGGAACGGAAAGATGATCAAGGATATCCTTGCAGTCTGTCAGCCCTCAACCAGGTTGTGCATTGCGGCTGACATCTCCCTCCCTACAGAGTTCATACGTACCATGAGCGTGGCAGAGTGGCGCAGCCAGATACCGGAGCTGGACAAGAGGCCGGCAGTTTACCTGATCCTGGCCTGACAGGGTATTGTACAACACCTCCGGCCATACTGAACCAATTCGATTATTTATCTAAATTGTGTCCGTAAAAACAGAGACAATGATGATCAGAAGAACCATCTTATCAGCTGTAATGATAATGATTGCAGTGCTTGTGACAGGACAGAAAACTGACATGTCACTTTTCGACGGCATCAAACCCAGGAATATCGGTCCGGGTGGCATGAGCGGCAGGGTTACAGCCTTTGCTGTTGACCCGCGGAACGAAAATGTGTTTTACGTGGGCACTGCCTCAGGAGGGCTCTGGAAAACATTGAATGCAGGCACCACCTTCACGCCTATATTTGATAATGAGGCAGTTGCCTCTATAGGTGCGTTGGCTGTTGATCCTCAACGCCCTGACATTGTCTGGGCAGGCACCGGCGAGGGCAATCCGCGCAACAGTGTCACCGGAGGCTACGGCATATACAAAAGCCTTGACGGCGGCCGTACCTGGAAGTGCGTGGGCCTTGAACTGACCCGGTACATTCACCGTATCATCGTTGACCCTGTCAATCCTGACGTAATCTATGCCGGTGCCATCGGCAATCCCTGGGCGCCACACACCGAGAGAGGCTTTTACCGATCCACCGACGGAGGGCTCACATGGAACAGGCTGCTCTTCACCAACGAGACCTCCGGAGTGGCTGACATGGTTATGGATCCCTCCAACCCCGGAAAGATTTTCGTGGCCATGTGGGATCACCAGCGCTGGCCCTGGTTCTTCCGTTCCTCTTCAGAGGGATCAGGCCTGTGGCTTACCCGCAACGGAGGTGATACCTTCGAGAAGGTGAGTGGCGGACTGCCGGAAGAGGTCGGGCGCATCGGGCTGGCCATTGCAAGATCAAATCCTGATTATGTATATGCCTATGTAGAGTCAAAACCGTCAGCCATATACCGTTCCACCGACGGCGGGGTGAACTGGGAAAAGCGCGGTGAAAAGAACATAGGAACCAGGCCGTTTTACTATGCCGAGATATATGTTGACCCGAAGAATGAGAACAGGATCTATACCCTCTTCTCAGGTGTCAATGTGAGTGATGACGGGGCACTCACCTTTGACCGGCGTACCGCAGAATCAGTCCATCTTGATCACCATGCCTGGTACATTGATCCCCTGAATCCTGACCGCATGCTTGACGGCAATGACGGAGGGATGGGCATCACCTATGACAGGGGTGTCACATGGCGCCATATTGAGAACCTCCCCGTAGGACAGTTCTATCACATTAATGTTGATAATGAAACACCTTACAATATTTACGGCGGTCTTCAGGACAATGGCTCATGGAGAGGCCCGGCCTATGCCTGGTATAGCGGCCCCCTCATCAATGAAATGTATGATTTCCTGATAGGTGGCGACGGTTTTGACGCCATGCCGGTACCTGGTGACAGCCGGTACTGTTATGCCCAGTCACAGGGCGGAGCTCTGAGAAGGATGGATGTCACCACCGGATGGAACAAGAGTATCAGGCCACAGGCCGAAGCAGGCGAACAGCTTCGTTTCAACTGGAACTCCGCACTGGCACAGGATCCCTTCGATAACAACACAATCTATTTCGGGAGCCAGTTTGTGCATAAGAGCAGCGACCGGGGCGACTCCTGGATAAAGATTTCTCCGGACCTTACCACCAATGACCCGGAGAAGCAGAAACAGGATCAGAGCGGGGGTATTACCCTTGAAGCCACCGGAGCTGAAAACCACTGTACCATACTGACAATCTCCCCCAGCAGCCTCAGGCAGGGAGTTATCTGGGCAGGCACCGATGACGGCATGATCCAGTTGACTGAAGATGGTGGCCGCAACTGGAGAAACACTTCCCGCAACATCAAGGGGATGCCGCGCAACGGCTGGGTGGCGCAGGTAACTGCCTCGCTGCATGATCCCGGCGAGGCCTTTGCGGTGGTGAATGACTACCGCCAGGGAGACAATGCTGCATACCTGTTCCGGACACGTGACTATGGAAAGAGCTGGCAGCGTATCATCGACGATACCGATGTATGGGGTTATGTGCTATGCTTCGTGCAGGATCCCGTTGAACCAAAACTGATGTTTGCCGGTACCGAGTACGGCCTTTATGTCTCCTTTGACCAGGGTGAAACATGGAACAGATGGACAAGCGGATACCCCACGGTTTCAACATATGATATGGTGATTCATCCGAAGGAGCATGACCTGGTGATCGCAACCTTCGGCCGTGCCGTGTGGATACTGGATGATATCAGGCCCCTGCGGGCACTGGCTTCGTCAGGCAGGAAGCTGCTCTCAGAGCCGCTGACTCTCTTTGATGCGCCTGATGCATACATGGTATCGACAAAAAATCTCCCCGGTTACTATTTCTATGGTGACGCAATGTACCGCGGTGAGAACAGGGAGCAGGGAGCAATGATCACATTCTACAACGGTTCAGATACCGGCAGGGTTTCTGTCAGGCTGACTGATGAAGCCGGAAACGTGGTAAGGGCAATGCAGGTCAATGCAAAAAAGGGATTCAACAGGTTCATGTGGCGTTTTGACCGTGATCCGCTCCCGCAGCTTGAATACCCTTCAGGCCAGACTCAACAGCAGGATTCCAGGATAAGATACTACAGGGGTCTTGGCGGGAGTGTAATCCCCGGTAACTATACTGTCACTCTCTCATCCGGCAGCGCCAGTTCGACGGCGAAGGTGAAGGTGAATCATGACCCGAGAATGGATGCTCCTGACACTGATGCACTGAAAAAAAACTATGAGAGAGCCAGGGCTATCGGTTCACGGATCGAATCAATCAATGTACGGCTCAAACCATTGGCACAGGTACGCGAGAGCCTTGCGAAGAGTGAAGGCCTGATTAGAGAAAACCCCGGCTTCGCAGTCGCTGTAGCTGAAGAGTATAAAGCTGTCAAAGAGGAACTTGCAAGTATGGACAAGGCATTTAGCAACAGGCAGGATGGGCTATCAGCCAGGATAGGCGGTTACAGGGTGCTGCTCACTGCCACAGGTGCTTTGACTGAACAGGAGAATAAGGCTGTTGCTGATGCTGAAACAGCCCTTGACGAAGGGCTGAAGCTTGCTGACGCCTTCATGGCCGGCAGCTGGGCAAATTACATTAAGAAGCTCAGTCAGATAACCCTTCCCGGTGATGCAGTGGTACTGAAATAAAATTGCGCCGTCTCACAGGAGGGCGGCGCATTCACTTTTATTCCCTGACCAGTTCAACCACCTCTATCTCAAAGAGCAGAGGTGTATAGCCCGGAATTATCGTGCGCAGGATACCGTAACCGTCATATGCTCTTACGCCAATTGATCCATATGCCACTTTTGAGGGCATGATTACGTTGGCTTTCGATCCCATCTTCATCTTGACCAGGGTAAGTGACCATCCATCAATGATATATGGCGAGCCCACCCTGAACCTGAATGGTGTCTCTGCCTCGATGTTATCATCGAATTTATTTCCGTTCAGGAAACTGCCCGTGTACCATACCCCCACCGAGTCACCCTTCCGGATCAGTTCACCGGTGCCGGCCACAGTTTCGATATAATAGATGCCATTTGCGTCAGGGCTTACGGTGATATTATTGGCAGCAACGTAGTCCAGTATCTGGCTTCTCTCTTCCTCTTCATATTTCTTTGAAGGATTGCAGGCAACGATAATTACGGCCAGTATGGCCAGTGCTGCAGCATTGATTTTCTTTCCCATAGTACTATTAGTTTCCACAATTCACGTCAAATATCGTTCCAAACTAGTTTATATCCCTTACTCTTATCCTGTAGATAAGTATTGCCCTGCCGGGTATTTTTGCGCCGTCGCCGGTCAGTCCGAACGCCAGGTAGGGTGGTACAATAAACAGGTAATCACTCCCTTCCTGCATCATTTGCAGTCCTTCCGTGACACCGCTTCCGGCATCGGTATATCCCACCCTGATTGTCTGGTTGCCACTGTAGCAGGGATTGCCGTTCAGGAGAGTACATTCGTAATCGAAGTTTACATTATCTCCCGTTTTGATTGTCGGGCCGGAGCCGTGGCCCAGGATGCTGTACCATAAACCGGTGCTTGTTTCGGTAAAACTGCGGTCGCTTTTGCTGACCCAATCGTTTATGGTATGCCGGTCCTGTGTTATGAGAGACCTGTTCAGTTCGATGAGTTCGGTATTGGTGGGTGGTGAGGCCTTGCTCCTGCTGTCAGGTTTGTTCTGGCATCCTGCTGCTATAACAGCAATCGCGACGATGTATGGTGTCAGTCTCATTTAGCTATCTTTCTGGCAGCCTCCTCCAGTTCCTCCCGGAACGAAGGAAGAGTGTTTTCGAAATGTTTCACCACCTCATGAATTGTTCCCTTCATCTCCCCTCCTGCGGCATTCCTGTGTCCTCCGCCATTAAAACATTTGCGTGACAGATCGTTCGCGTTGAAGCAGCCCTTCGAGCGAAGCGACATCTTCACGAAGCCGGTACGCTCCACGAAGAGAACAGAAAGAACTATTCCGTTCATTGTCAGGAGAACATTTGCAAATCCTTCCGTGTCACCCTTGACGTAGTTGAATCTGTCAAGATCTTCCCTGGTGAGCCAGATATATGCTGTATGCAGGTCGGGATGGACCACCATGCGGCTGTGCAGCGCGAATCCCTTGAGCCTTATCCTGTCAGCCGAGAAGTTGCTGAATATATGGTTATAAACATTCTCCTTGTCTACTCCCATATCAAGCAGGTGACCAACCGTGCGCATGGTGTCACCGGTATAGTACCCGTGCTCAAAATTGCCCGTATCAGTGATGATACCGACATATACCGCAGTGATGAATTCACTGTCATTGAACTCACAGCCTTCCATTCCGTTCACCAGGAAGTAAACCAGTTCTGAGGTGGAGCTTCTGCTCACATCAGAGATGGTAAGATCAGCCAAAGGCGCGGGGTCGGGGTGATGGTCAATCATGACCTTCCTGGCGCCTGAACTGATAACCAGCTGTTCTGCCTTTCCCATCCTTGAGGAGCTGTTGAAATCGACCATGATGATAAGATCGGCATTGTTTATCAATGCTGTACCCTCATCAGGGTTATGATGAAAATCGACAATTTTATCAACGTCATTCATCCACAGGAGGAACTTCTGCAGGGCGTTGGGTGAGATCATTGCAGCGTCCCTGCCCCGTGATTTGATCCACCTTCTCAGCGCCAGCATGGCCCCTACAGCATCGCCGTCGGGATTGATGTGGCAGATGAGCAGAATATGATCGGCTTCATCGATCAGCTTCTTTAATTCTTTTGTATATTTACCAAACTCCGGCACTGCTTTTATCTTTTAAGGCGACAAAGGTAAGAAGAAAAATAGAGTTATGAGCAACGAGATCACGTTTTCAATCATCAAGCCCGATGCGCTTGGAAGCGGCAACGCGGGAAGCATTATTTCACGTATTAACAAGGCAGGATTCAGGATTGCTGCGCTTAAGATGCTGCACATGACCAGGGCGCAGGCAGAAAGTTTTTATGAGGTTCACCGCGAGAGGTCCTTTTATCCGGAGCTGGTTGAGTTCATGTCATCAGGACCGGCCCTGGTGATGGTACTCAGGCATCCTGATGCGGTTGAAGAGTTTCGCAGGCTGATAGGTGCCACTGACCCGGTTAGGGCGCTCCCCGGAACCATCCGGGCAGACTTCGGCACAAATGTCAGGATGAACGCTGTTCATGGCTCCGACTCCCCGGAGAATGCACTCCGGGAAGCCTCCTTCTTCTTTTCTGCCATCGAGATATTCTGAGTAAACAATAATCCTGCCTGCTTGTTTAGATAAAAAACTGAAATGCCTGCTACTTTATCTCCTGACTTTTCGGACAAGAAAACCCTCGAAAAGTACTCTTCTGCCTATACCCTCTCCGACATGGAGATTTTTATTTTCCCTGAATTGTTTTACCCCCTGGTTCTGGCCAATATAATGTCACCGGAAATATGGAAGTGGCGCAATGACCCGTGGTTCAGGGATATGCACCGCAAGAACTTCATCAGTAAGGCCAACAGGATCAAACAGTACATCATTGACAATTACATTTTCAACCTTGATCTCGAGACCTGGGGCCTGACAGACAAGGAAACAGAACTGGAGCGTTTCAGTGATTTCTTTGATACCAAACTGCTTAAGCAATCAAATGCACTTTTCGGTTACGAAGGTGACAAATATTATTTCAGTATTGACATCCGTCGCCATTTCGGGCTCGACAAGTACAAATCATCTGTCATACCCTACTGGAAGACTGAAACAGTTGAGGCAATGGCAGCATTCAGGCATCGTGAGCACTACACCACTGGCGCCGGCGAGTGTGTAAGCCTGGCTGCGCTCTATGCCGCAGCCATGTTCATTGTAGGCGAAGTTCCCCTTGAAAAGATATTCATAATGGCCACGCCGCTTCACTCGCAGAATTTCATCAATGAGAAGGAGGGGCTGCTGACAAACAACAGGAGGATTATGACCAAAAACATGTGGTTCAACGGCACCTCACTGTCAGAAAAGGCCAGAAGAGCCCTGGAAAATGAAAAGGTGATAATAGTTTCTCATATCACCGGCCATATCCATACCGTGTACAAGAGGGCAACCATCGACAGGGATGCATATGACACCTTCGCCAGAAAGCTGACCAGCTTCGTAAAGTCGCCCCTTACCCCTGCCATCTTTATCAACTTCCTCAGATTCAAGTCAGAGTACAAATGCCTCTTCCAGTATCATTACCTCCGGGCGGGTACGAGCCATTACATCACCCTTGAAAAACTGTTCGAGTATGAGCACTCGCTGAAAGTAAGCATGAACGAGGAGACCCGTGGCAGGCTGCTTGCCGAAGTAGACAGTGAGGAGTTCCAGTATGACCCGGTTCCCGGCAAGATTATTCTGAATGAAGTAGAGGCATTCATAAAACGGCACAGTGACTCTGACCTGAAGGTCATTGAGACTGAGTTCACAGAGAGTTTCCCAACCAGGCATACTGATTGTGTAAGGAAGATGTTTGCTGACATCAGGGAGTTCATCATAACCGAACCGAGGCTCCCCTCGGCTGACAGGGAATTTGAGCCGGAGATCCATCCGCAGATATCAGTAACTGATAGTCGTGACGAGATAATCAGCAAGATCAGGAGTCTTGCCGGAGTATCCGAGATGGCGCTGCTGACGCTTTATGTCTACAGGGATATGGCACTCACTGACTGGAGACCGTTTGTAAAGGCTGCCATTGAGAGAAACCCGGTATGCCATGCAGATCTGGGAGGACGAAATGCCGAAGAGATATATTCACTCATCAATGAACTGACCAACGAATCGATATACGGCCCGGGGAGAGTGGCACAGCCTGACGAGGTGTGGAATTTCAGGAGGGGTGACGGCACCGAAAAGGCTTTCCTGATGGCTGATGCCCTGGTCTTCAATGATCCCGGCACCGAGGTAAAAATATTTCTGGAAGATGATCAGGCAGTGGTCGAATACAATTGCAGGCATTTCCGGTTTGCAACAGTCAAGGGGCTCAGGAAAAAGATAACCATACGCGGGAAGGAATACATTATATCGTGAGATGGATGACCCTTTCGGTCACGCATGGAAGAGACATCTGTTACCGGGCAGAGTCATGCTGAGGATTCATGCTGCCCGGCTCCTTCAATGCAGCACTATCTCCCTGACCACTTCCTCTCCAGCCCTGCTGTTTATCCGGCTCTTCAGCGAATCACGCAGCATCATCAGTTCATTCCTCAGAACCGATGATGTAAGATATATGTGAAGCACACCATCCTTCAGGTATATTCTTTTGGTCCGTGCCGTAATAACTTTCCCGGCAATCTCTTCCCATATATTCAGCACAGCAGCATCCTTCAGCCCTTTTTCAAGCCGGTACTCCTTTATCAGTTCTCCGAGAGCCTCTCCCAGGGTGATGGTCTTGTTCCTTCGCATCTCTTACTTCTCTCCGTTGGTGATCTCCTCCTCGATACCCTTTTTCCCGATACGGTAAAGCCGGAAGTCAACCCCGGTATTGTCAAGAATCCGGTGAATCCTGTCCTGCTGGGTGTCAGTGATAAAAACCTGTCCGAACTCCCCTGATCCTGCCAGTCTGATGATCTCCTCAACACGGTTCTGATCAAACTTGTCAAAGATATCGTCAAGGAGCAGTGCAGGTGCGAATCCTATCATCCTGGTCATCAGGCCGAATTTCGCCAGCTTGAGGGCCACGATGAATGACTTCTGCTGGCCCTGGCTGGCATTTGTCCTGGCGGAATGGCCATCAATCTCAAAGACCAGGTCATCACGGTGAATTCCCATTGTAGTATGCTGCATTGCATAGTCTCTCTCCCGTGAGTCGGCAAGCTGTTGCCGGAAATCACCGCTGCTGAGGTGTGAACGGTATCTGATTGATACTTTTTCAGCGCCTCCGGATATTCTTTCGTAGTAAGAGCGAAAGAGAGGCAGCAGGTTTTCGGTAAGGCTGCGTCGTGCATTATAGATCATTCCGGCCTCAGGAACCATCTGTTCGTCATAGATCTCAAGCAGACCTGACTGATTGGCGCTGTCGTCCCTGAGTATCCTGTTACGCTGCATCAGAGCCTTGTTGTATCGCATGTGTGCTTCGAGGTAGGCAGGGTCATACTGACTTATGATCAGGTTGAGGAAACGGCGGCGCTCCTCACTGCCACCGGTGATGAGGGTGGTGTCAGATGGGGAGAGCATCACCACAGGGTATTTTCCCACATGGTCAGACATCCTCTGGTACTCCCTGCCATTGAGCTTAAACACCTTCTGTTTCGTCTTCTGAAACGCGCAGAAGAGATCGTCACTGTTATCGTCGGTGACGAATGTTCCCCTTATCATGAAATAATCGTCTCCATGCCTGATGCTGAGGGTGTCAGAATTGTAGAAGAAACTCTTTGTAAGTGACAGGTAATGGATGGCGTCAAGGATATTGGTTTTCCCGACACCGTTATTTCCCACAAAGCAGTTGAACCCCGGAGAAAATTCGAGGGAAACCTCTTCATAATTCTTGAAATTGGTCAGTTCAAGCCTTGCCAGGTGCATCATTCCAATACGCTCTTACAGGAGGCCCAAAGTTACGAAAAGAAAAAGGCGATGCAATCCGGCAAATCCATTAAGTCAGCTCTCCGGTAAATAAAAGCGGCGGACCAGGCTAATTCTTCTCAAGTACGAGTACCACCTTGTTAAAATTTGCAGCGGCATTGATCACATCCCGAAATCCGCTGAATTCAGCAGGCTCCACAAATACTTTTTTGTAATACTCGTCAATATCAACAGTATATATGTTCCCGGAACAGGTCCATTCAGATACGAATCCGAATGCTGTTTCTCCGCCGGCAATACCTGTTATATTCATCTCAGCAGCTTCCGGATTAACAATCCTGTATCCGTCAGGTATCTTAAAGACAATGCGCCTCAAGTACCACCTGTTGAAAGGTGACTCTGCACTTCGCTCCTTGTTCTCCTGATCATAAAGCTCCACCTGAGGGCCGATGATCTCCCCGAAGTTCAGAAGCAGCTTGTCACCTGCCATCTCAAGCAAGGATGATGTGGTGAAATCACTGAATATAATGAACTCGGCATCCCTCATGAATTCTATATCGCTTCTTTCAAGTGTTGTAAGAGTTTTATAATCAGGATTTGTAGCTTTTGATTCCATGACAGACCTAAGCAACTCCTGCTTCTTTTCCTCATCTATACTCTTGTATATCTGATAAATATATCCTCCGCTCAATCCCTTCAGACCTCTCGTGGCAGAGATCGTGGAAACATTTGTGACCGGATCAGAGGAGATCTCAATATACATGTTGTCATAATTCTCACTGTATGCAGCCGGCTCAATGAACCGTATCTTTCCCAGTGCTGATTCAAAGTCACCTATCTTCACCACTGATATGAACAGTCCGTAAGTGGCTGTCAGTTCACCCGGTATGCATCCTACCCTGTACAGGTCATTTGCCGGGTCAATGTATATCTTTTCATCAGAGAGGTATATCAGGTACTTTCTGAGATAGTTCCAGGAGTGGAAGTCTGGATCGAACCTGATGTTGTCACGTTCAGAGGTCAGTACCAGTTCATGCCTGATATCAAGTGCGCGGAGGATATTTGCATAGAGCCGTACCACACCCATTTCGTTTGTGACCTTTCTTGTTCTGACATACTCAAGATCGTGGTATTCAGGGTTGTCGCCATCGTCGATATGTATATTCCTCTTGATATAATCCTCAACGGCAGAGGCTTTTTCCATGCCGGTACCATTTCCCGGATCAATCGTCCTGATCCACTTTTTAACAATTTTGGGATCAGCATCTGAATAAATCATTTCATACATCCTCTGGGCTGCATCGCTCCATCTCAGCAGGCTGCCTTTACCCCTTGCAAGATTATATTCAAGTTTATATTCCACCCTTGCGCGATGCGGATTCTGGTAAAAATAACTCTCACTCCTCAGTCCGCTGATGCTCCGGGCAGTGCATGACAGTCTGTTCCTCCCGTCAGCCGTTGTGTCAGCAACAGGTTGCGGAAAACCGTTATAACCTTTGGCTGCATACTTCAGGTTCCTGGGAGAAATCAGTTCAAATGACACCTCCATGACCGGAAATTCAAACTGGAAGTAAGCCCTTCCAAAGTTTGCCCCTTCCATTCTCCTTATGATGATATACTCAAGATCATCTCCCTTCTCAATACCGTCAATAGCAAAGATCCTGTAGTTATCTCCGCTTTCGGCATCCACTATTTCCCTGATATTCTGACTATTGAACTCAACTATCCGTCCGTCAGGTTTTATGACCCTCGCTTTCGTCTCCTCCATTTCAATCACATCGGCCATTGATACGGAGAGTTTATTGAATCCGTTTATGGCATCATCAGTATTAAGCCTTATTCTCCGGTGGAGGGTATGAATCATTTCCAGTTGGCCTTCAGGATTATACAGGTACTCAGTCTTTTCATTGTAGAAAATACCGACTGCATTTTCATTTTGATTTTCTGATTCCAGAGAGAAGTAGACAGGCTTCTCCTCCCATGTTGTGCGGTTCCATGAATCCTGGGCCTGTAAAACAGCAGACGTTGCCAGTAACAGCAGTATTAAAACTGAAAATATCCTCATCATTTTTTTATTATTGAATTAGTTTCAGGTTTATTTAAGGCCACAGAGTACCGGTAGTTTCCGTTCAGCTGGTCTATGGTTGAATTCCATAGTTTAATCCGGTCACTCTGAAGCAAGAGGAATTTGTATTTGATTTTCTTATCAAGAGTGATATAACCGTCATCTACGGAATACCGGAAATAAGCGCTGATAATCTCATTTTCTATTACATCATTATCAGGCAGATAACTAATTTCATAACCCTCAGGGATTCTTAAACGGGTAATCTGGTGCTCAGTATAATAAAAGTCATTTACAACCGGAGCATACCTGGTTGTGGTGTCTATTTTGCTTTCGGAGAATGATCTGTCAAGGTTCAGGTTAATATAAACCTGGTTATTGACCATCCGGGCATAGTCAGCAATATTGAAGCTGTAGCTTACACTTGCCGGCACCCCGTGTTGATAGAGGCTGTGGAAGGTGCAACTGTCAACGCTGAACTTGTTGTTCCCCTTGGTAAAGAGGGAAGTGACACGCCTGTTATAGTCAGCAGGTTTGACTCCTTCCATTGCATGGGCCAGTTCGTAGCGGTTGAAGCCGCTGTGTGAACGGAATCCTTTGCCGGTAATCATATCACCGGTGAGATCTATGTTGACAGAATCATAAACAATGCTCTCTTCCTCACCCGAGACCGGCACCTTGAAAATGAAATAATTATCGCTGTCAACACCGACAAGCACCTCCTTTCCCTGGATGCTGAAAGGATACATCCCAAAATCTATGAACCGGAATGTGCCATCGAGAATGTAGAGAGAATCTTCCTCATTGTATGCCACCACCATGTGGTTGTCAACCGCCGGCAGCGGCAATTCGCTGTAGGTGTAGGGCAGTTTACGTGTTCCCACCCAGGCATACCAGGCTTTCAGTCCGGCAATCTGAATCATCTTCCTGATAAGTGAACTCTGGCCTTTGCAATCACCGAAGCGCCGGTTGAAGACCTCCTCCGCCGTGGCAGGAATGTATCCCTGGTAGCCCTCAGAGTAAGCAACATATTTGATATTGTCCTGTACCCAGTAATAGATTGCTTTTACCTTATCATGCCTGCTTTTGTTCCCGGTAATGCTTTCTACCAGTTCCGCCAGCGGCGGGGATGGAGCCTCTTCCTCTGAAGGAAGCAGGCTGTAATAAAACCTGTACAGATCAGCTACCGTTGAAAAGTATCTGAGAGTGGTATCCCTGAGTTTAACCTCCTCAACCGAGACGCAAACATGAGGGCTGTCATAAAGGATGCTATAGGAATCACTGACGAGATATCTGTAGGGCAGCACATCGTGTGTTTCCCATACATGGTAGTTATACTTCCCCCTGGAATAAACCGATTGTTTTAAAAAGCCGTCGTCACAGTTGAAAAACCGGAATTCCAGCCTTATATCCTTGTGCGCCTTTACGGTGAACCTCGCATTCAGGATCGGCAGATAAGATTGAAATGCTATCTTGTTAAGGAAGCGGGGATTGTGGTGTACCAGATTATACTGAAGCGTTGTTGACGCCCCCTTTTTCAATGAAGGATAAACAAAACTCAGGCTTTTTGAGTCGTCATAAAAGATGCCTCCGGAGGGGTCATTCAATTCGTTGAACAGTGTCACGGGAATCTTTTCAAATCCCTTTTTGCCAGGAACCATGGTAAATGCCTCCAGGTCACTGACGGTAGAAAATGAGTCGAAATAGATCTTGTCATCCGCAAAAAGCCTGGTAAAGTCAGTCAGCATTTCTGTTTTCTTGCTGTAGTGCTGGATGACTCTCAGGCTGTCCTTTACGATGTCGAATTCGTAAACATGCTCCAGATCACTGATAACCGCATTGTAATCTCTCATGATGGCTGCCCGTTCAGCCCTGATTGTACTCTGCTGGGCAGAGAGGTTCAAGACCAGAGGCAGGGCAGCCAACAGCACCAATAACTTTTTTCTCATCTCACCGGATGAAACCTGTGAAACTGCCACTCCAGTACTTTTCGCCCGGCATGGGGTTTCCTGCAGTGTCATACAGGTACCTGTTCCCATGCGCCTGATCATGGAGAAACTGCATCTTTTCCTTTACTTTCCCCGAGTTCCGGTATTTGACATATTCTCCTTCAAACATGCCTTTACTGCAATTATAAACAGCCTCAGGAGTGCCATCAGGATAAAATAGTTCCTGCACACCTTCAAGCAAGCCATCCCTGTATTGTTTCCGTTGCATTACTTTTCCGTCAGGGTAGTATTTGACCTGATCACCCTCGGCAACAAAATCGCGAAAATGTTTTTCGTAACTTTTTTTCCCGTTGTTGTACCAGGCAATAACCGGCTGATCGCCCTTTGTCAGAGCAATAATGTCGGTCAGTTTCCCTCCCTTCATGTACTGGTAACCAATAAGCTCATCCTCGCTATAGATCAGCCTTATCATAAGTTCACCATCCGGAGCATACTGATTGCACTCTCCGTCAAGCATGTCATTGAAATAAGTTTCCGTCATTCTTACTTTTCCATTCTCGTAGAAATAAGTCCAGACCGAATCCTTCATGTTGTTGAAATAATGCTCCCTGATGTCAATGCTGCCGTCCTCATTCCAGGTAATCCACTCCCCTTCCCTGTTATCGTTCAGGTAGTAACCCTTCGCCATTGGCTTACCGTCAGGGAAATATTGCATGTACTCACCGTTCTGATTGTCTGCAAGGAAATTCATCCTCGCGGAGGGTTTCCCGTCAGGATGATACCAGGTTAATGGTCCGTTATGCATCCCTCCCTTCATTACCACATCGGCAAGAACTATGTCAGGCATGCTTTTAATCTGGTAGGCGTTTGTCTCTTTGAAGTCAACATCAATTACAATATTTCCATCAGGATCATACTGGCACTTTCTGACCAGCCTGCCGTCAGTAAACCTGTCCCTGCTTCTGATTTTACCGTCAACTGAATAAGTTGTATACCAACCATTTAATAAACCATTTATGTAATATACTGATGTTTCACTGGTACCATCAGCAAGATTGTTGCGCCAATAGTTGTTCATGTTGTTATTCAGGTAAGACCCTTCCTTTATAACAGTACCGTCAAGCCCGTACTCAAGGTATTTGCCTTCCAGCAAACCATCCTTGTAATGCATGACAGACTCGGTCTTTCCGTTCGGATGACAGGTGATGACCTCTCCTTCATATTTTCCATTCTTCAGGTTGAATTTCTGCTTCAGGTTTCCATTCTTGTAATAGAATCTGATTTCACCTGTCTGGACGCCTTTCTCATATGAGCCCTCAGTCCTCAGTCTCCCGTCAAATGTGTACATACGGTAGCTGAATGTGCCGTCATCACTACCGCAGACTACCGGTTCATCAGGGCTGCCAAAGCCGGTAGTTATCCTGACAAGGATTCCGTCACGGTACAACTCTTCCAATACCTTTCTGCCAAGGTGATCCCATGTCACTGAAATCCCGTCCTGCTTGCCCGAGCTGTTGTAATTCGATTCTGATTCAGGCAAACCGTTCATGTAATAGGTTCTGACAGTGCCTGTATTGACGCCGTCGATGTAGTTACTTACAAGTCTAACCCTGCCGTTTGAATACCAGTATGTCCATTCCCCCTCCTCCCTGCCGTCTTTGTAGGTTCCCCTGACACTCACTCTTCCATTGGGATGATACTCAATATATTCTCCGTCAAGTGACCCTGAGTTGTAATAGGCAATTATTCTTTCCTGTCCGGAAGCGTAATATGTGATATGCTTGCCAGTGATCTGGTTATTTTGATTTTCATATGCTTCCATTAGCTGGGATGAGTCGTAATAGGTTCTGGCCTCGCCATGGAGCGTGTCATTTCTGAAGGTGAGTGATCTTGACGGTATCCCGAAGATGTTCCGCCAGATGACCTTGCCGTCAACCATGCCGTTGGAAAAATTTCCTGTAATATTAAGTTTACCTGTCGGGTGATAAGTTAAATACTCACCGTTGATTGTGCCATCCGTGTAATTCTCAACTGATTCAAGGAGTCCGTCGGAAGTGTAGTATTTCCATTTTCCAACCTTTTTGCCGTTGGAGAGCGACCCTTCAGCCTTTAGTTCGCCGTTGGGGAAATAATATTGCCAGAAGCCATGTTCTGCACCGGAAGAATTACTGTTTCCGAGGGAACTGAGGTTTCCGTTTTCGTCAAAGGATGTTGCAAGCATTTGTTGCTTACCGTCAACCGTAACCAGCCTGCTTTTCCTTATGCTGGTAAGATACCTGCCTGTCTGGTAAAATGATTCGAGTGACTTCTTGTTCTTGCTGATCCATTGGCTTACCTCCTCCTGGCCTGATGAGGTAAGAATTGTGTATAGGAATGGCTCAACAAAACTGCCCTGTTTTAGTGCCCGGAAAAAAGGCAGGTAAGTTTCTGCCCAGAAATCTCCGGCCTGATCTTCTGTAGGCAGCATCTCCATGAGAAGTGTAGTCTGCTTTACCAGGTTGGCATTGAATTTTATTGCCCCCTTATATTTTTTATTGAGAGCTATCCTTGACTTAATGAGCCCGTCAAGTTCCTCAAACAGATCATTTTCGGCAAAAGGCTCAATAAAGTCACCATAGGTTGTGTCAAGATGCCCCGAGGAGAGATTTTCAATAAAGACCAGTACTGCATTGCTGCGGTTAGTTCCGGGCTCAAGGGCAAGGAATGTCTCAAGTGACAGAAGCGCACGGCTGTACTGTTCCTGCCTTGCCATCAGCATCCCGAGCCTCATATGGCTGCTGGCATGGAACGGATTGCATCTGATGGCCTCCTGAAGGCTGTTCATGGCTGACCTGTAATCTTCCATCTCCATATAGGTCATGCCCTGGTTGAAGTGAAGCAGATACGAATAAGGATAAAGTCTTATGGCGTCATTGTACACCTCTACCGACTTTTCTCTATTGCCGGCCGCCAGGTATGCAGTGCCCATGTTACGCATAAGAATTTGCCTGTACGGCGATGGATTCTCCAGTCCTGCACTGGCATAGTAAATGACGCTGTCATAATCCTGCGTCTGCAGAAAGGTCATACTCAGCTCTCCAAGCATCCAGACATAATTGGAATCGTTCTCGTCGACCTGTCTGTACATACTGATGGCTTCATTGTATTTCCCTTCATCATACAATCTTACGCCTGCCCTGATAAGGGAGTCAGATAACTGCTTCTGTGCACTGATTGTCAGACTAAAACAGCAGACAACCACAGATAGATTAAACAAGTGATACTTTCTCATAGCCATGACTTATATTGACAGTTTAGCATTAACAAACTTATGCTTTCCTCTTCTTATCTCCTAATACTCAACGACAAATTTTTAAATTTATATTTTTAAATAATGCCAGAAATACTACTTTTGCGAAGTTATTTTTTGACCTGTAACAGAGAACATTGAAATGAGCAAGAAAAAGAAGGAGACCCCCAGAAAAGGGATCGAAAACGTTGAGCAGACACTGACAAGAACAGAACAATTCCTTGAACAGAATTACAAACCCCTGTTATATGTTCTTGCCGGAGCAGTGCTGCTGGTGGGAATAGCATGGCTTCTCAGGATGTATATCAGCAAAAAGAATGAAGAGGCTCTGAGCCAGATGTACATGGCAGAGCAGTATTTCGGACAGGACTCACTCAGGCTGGCTCTCAACGGTGACGGCAACAATCTTGGCTTTATCGATATAGCGAAGGAATACAGGAGCACCAGGTCAGGCAAGCTTGCCAACTTTTATGCAGGAGCATGCCTTATGCATCTCGGTCAGTATGAAGAGGCAATAGGCTACCTGACCAAATACAAACAGAATGATGAGGTTATCGCGCCACAGGCGAAGGGTCTGATTGGCGATGCGCATGTTGAGCTTGGCGACATGGCTGCAGGAATAAAGAATTACCTTGAGGCCGCCGACATGGCTGAAAACGCGTTCCTCACCCCCATCTACCTCATGAAGGCGGGAATGCTCTACGAGAATGAAGGTAAATGGAGCGATGCCCTCAAACTATACGAGCGTGTGCAGGATAAGTACCCGGAAAGCAACGAAGGCCGGAGCATCGACAAGTATATTGCCAGGGTCAAACTGCACATCAACTGACAGATGGCAACCCGCGATCTTTCATATTATGATCCCTCAGGCGTTCCCGATGCCTCGGAGATGAGGTTTGGCATCGTGGTGTCCGACTGGAACAGCGAGGTAACCCATTCACTTCTTAACGGTGCCGTTAAAACACTGAAGCGCCACGGTGTAACGGACGACAATATCATTGTCAGGCATGTCCCGGGCACGTTCGAGCTGACTCTCGGATCGCAGTGGATGGCTGAGTATGAAGATCTTGACGGTGTAATTTGCCTGGGATGTGTCATTCAGGGTGAGACACCTCATTTTACATATATCTGCCAGGGGGTGACCCGGGGTATCACCCAGCTTAACCTTGACTATAACATACCCTTCATCTTCGGCGTCCTGACAACGCTGAACCTGGAGCAGGCTCTTGACAGGGCCGGGGGCAAGCATGGCAACAAGGGCGATGAGGCAGCTGTGACAGCCATCAGGATGGCTGCACTACAGCGGCAGATGGAGGATTAACCTGCTGTTTACTGCCCCTTAATCTGCCGGTACCGCTAATCACGGTACACATGATCAGCTATAGGATTTATTATGCACCCGCCTCATTCAGTGCAAATCAGGAGCAGAGGTCAGGATGGCTATTCATTGTATCTATCTCCTGCAGAGCAGGCTCCAAGGCAGAGGTCAGGATGCCGCTATCTCCTGCAGAGCAGGCTCCGGGGCAGAGGTCAGGATGCCGCTATCTCCTGCAGAGCGTCCTGTACGGGCAAAAGGTGCAGCGCCGGCGGAATGCTGTCATCCGGTAATCCTCATCGGCCGAGAAGATATTATTCAGTGCCAGGTTCAGATGTTCCCTGTATTCATTCATAAAGCTGCCCCATTCAGAGATGGCACTCTCCGGCCCTTTCAGTCCTGTAACCGGTGCGTATGGTGAAAACTCATCAGATGACAGCTGCTGAATCCAGTAAATTGCCGGAAGCACCATCTTTCCCGGGTGGCTTTTCTCAATCAGTGTACAGTAAAGCAGCGCCTGCAAAAAGGCATCATTACGTTTTTCCTTTTCCTCATCGAACAGTCCCTCTGCCGTAAACACTTCGCGCTTTGGCGCACCGGTCTTGTAATCTACAACCCTTACAGCCCCTCCGGTGAGATCTATCCTGTCTACCCTGCCTCCCAGGGTTATTCTCACTTCTTCTCCACCGCAGACAACTGTATGCGCACCTGAGAAATCTTCCTCAAGGTGAAGAAGAGTCATATCCGGATTAACACCATCATATTCAAGCAGTTCCCTGGCATATCGCTCAAGCACGTCGATTATTATCACTCCCCTGCCTGACATCAGAGTCTCCCTGTCCCACCTCATCTCATCCATGGCAGCGGAAATGATTGTCTCTCTTATAATCTCACGTGACCGGGACAGTGCGGCAATCTTACGACCGGCATTGCTTTCTCCTTTCAGTGGCCCGTATAGCCGGTGCAACACCTCATGCATTATGTTGCCGAACCGGCGCTGGTCAATCTCCTTTTCAAGTACTTCCTCCTCGGGCATATCGCACACATATCTGTAATAAAAGCGCATGCGGCAGTTTAACCATGTATTGATAGCACTGGGTGACAGATACTTGCCCTCACTATTTCCCTCACGGTAAGTTTCGAAAAGAACCATGTTATGGGCATCGGTCCTGGTGAGTGTCTCAGATATCATCCCGCTTCGGCCGACGCTGATATTAACCGTGCGATGCGAGGGTGCAAAGAGCGGACTGTAGCTCATCCTCACGAGGTAGCGGCTCATCTCACCGCTGTTCAATCCCTGTGCAGAAGAGTTGTAAAGAAACCATCCCTTCTGTGGTTTGCGCAGCAGCCTGAAGAAATAGTATGACCATATTGATTCATGCTCGTTTACAGTGGGCAGTCCGAATGCGCGCCTGATATTATATGGAATGTAAGTGTTGTTGTAGGAAGTTCCCGGAAAGATTCCTTCATTAAGTGAAAGGAGGATTATATTTTTGAATTCCAGGGCTCTTGTCTCAAGGACACCCATTATCTGTATCCCGCGCAGCGGTTCACCGGAGAATGGGACAATCATCTTGCGGAAGATGCGGTCAAGCAGCCTGAATGCTGTGTCAGGCTTCAGGTCAAGGCTGTACTTGCTGATGAGGTTGGCAAGCCGCATTGTGCTGCTCATAGCCATCCTCAGATACTCGCGGTCAGTGCTGAGCTTCATTTCGTCCTCTTCCGCTGCGAAGGAGGCCTCCTCAAGCCGTCCCATCACAAAGACCAGATACTCAGGCATCTGTGCGCCACTCTCCGGCACTTCAAACAGGAAACCTGAACGGAACCTTTCAGTCAACAGGGAGGCGCTTACCCTTATCATATTTCCTTTTATTATCTCCCTGACAACCGTATCCCCGTCGCTGCCGGCAAGCAGCCTGAAGTACTGGTGTCTCAGCAGTGCCAGCACCTCGTCACTGCGAAAGGAAAGTCCGCCGCTGCCTCTCCTGGCTGAACGGATGAGTGACATCAGTTGCTTCAGGAACGAGTAAAGCGGTGTAAACCGGAACGGATGACCCATAGTCACGTTCACCTCTTCCACCGACTCCGGCAGGGAACCAAGAACAGGCATCAGCAGTTTCTCGTCAGCAAGGATCACGGCGGTGGATGTCAGGTCGTCGCTGCCGGTTATGCCTTCATTTTCAAGCAGCTGTGCCACCATGCCAGCCTGTGCCGTATCAGAGGGTGTATCAATGATATGCCATTCACCGGCGGGTGGTTCATGTCTGCACGAAGGGCTCTCCTCCAGGGCGCTGCCGAAGATACGCCTGTTCTCCCTGATGAAAAGAGATGCCTTGTGCTCAGGGTCATCCATGAAAAAGTGGTCATCATCCCAATAGAAATCTGCAACACCCAGACGTTTCAGATGAAGGAACAGGTTTTTTTCGCAGGTATTCAGGGCGTTGAGACCTACTATGTGCCATCTCCTGCCCTCCGGCACATTCAGTTTTCCTGCGATTGCCTTCTCAGCCACCTCGCGGCAAAGCATTCCGTCACCGGCCATGCCGCGGGCCTTCAATGCCTCTCTGTACCCGTTATAAAGCGGACCGAGTTTCTGCCAGACAGACCTGAATTTTGAGCGGGCTTCGCTGCCGGAAGAGGCAGGATTGAAAGATTTCCAGAAACCGCGTATAATTTCAATCTGTTCATCTGTAAGGCCGCCGAACTTCTCATCTATCTCCTTCAGATCGGAGATGTTTCTGTAGAGCTTTTCGGCATCAGCCATATAAAGATCGATATCATTGAAGTCGGTTATAATCACTTCTCCCCACGGCCAGAAGTCGTCGAAGCTCATCTCCCCTCCGAACTGTTTCCTGAAGACGTTGTAAAGTTCAAATATCAGGGTTTCCGTATCTGCAGGCACGAGGTCAGTGAATGACCGGAACAGGTCACTGACAGTCATCATTGACGGGGCCCACGACGGTTTGTCATTCAGCTTTGCCAGGGCACGTGCCAGCCATAGTCCTGCCCTCCGGCTGGGGAGTACCACCGTCTGCCTCTCCATCTCGCTGCCGTGCTGTGCATGGAGCCTCTGTGCCACTTTCTCCAGGAAATCCATTCTCACCTCTTTTTGCAGAGCCTCCCCTGCCATGTATTCCGTTCTTCAAGCCGTTTTTCGAACAGCCCGAATATTTCATTGCTTCTCATGTGCCAGTCACGCGGATCAGCGAGCATACGCGGGGGCGCTTCTCCGCTGATGCGGTCAATCATTATACCGGGCGAGAGCCGCTCCGTGAAGGAGATCACCAGGTCAAGATAGTCGTCAAGTGAATAAAGGTCAAACGCGCCGGGATTCTGCTCATATTCAAGGGCCATGGCAGTTTCCTTCACCAATTGCAGCTGCCTTATCTTGAGCGATGCAAGTGGCAATGATGAGATGACCTCCGCACTGTCAGCAATGGCGCGGCGGCTCTCGCCCGGCAGTCCGAAGATGAGATGCGCCCCCGCGTAAAGTCCCCTCAGCGAAGTCTCCTCCAGGGCTTGCACTGCCGTGGCGAAATCATGCCCCCGGTTAATCCTCCTGAGCACATCATTATTAACCGATTCAATCCCATATTCAATCATGACGAAATAATCACGGGCCATAAGCGCCAGCCAGTCAAGCAGCTCACCGCTGATGCAGTCAGGACGGGTACCTATGACAATGCCAGCCACCAAGGGGTGGTTCAGCGCCTCATTATAAAGGGCAGTCAGTCTCTCAATACCTGCGTATGTATTTGTATATGCCTGGAAATATGCAATATAGTGTTTTGTACGACGGTATCTCAGGCGGTGAAAGGCTATCCCCTGCTCTATCTGTTCCGACACACTTTTATCAGGGGTGCAGTAACCAGGTATGAAGGCCTCGTTATTGCAATAGGTGCATCCACCGTAACCAAGGGTTCCGTCACGGTTGGGGCATGTGAATCCTGCGTTTATGCTCAGCTTCTGCACCCGTCCTCCGACAAGTCCGGTAAACCAGTCAGCAAAGGAGTTGAATCTTCTGGCCGTTCCCCAACCATATATTGTTTCTCTGTTCATTCCTCCTCTATTGCATCCTATCCCTTTTCCCGTCTGCCCTTCATCCCCGGAAGCTAATCATCTGCCTCCTCTATTATGTCCTTTTCAACATACCACAGCCACGACCTCACATCACTGTATCCCATCTGCAGAAGTAGCTGGCGGTAGTCGGCAGCCTGCTGTTTGTGTCGTGGCAACGGCTCTCCGAACTTATAGTCGATTACCGTCACTGTGTCACCGCTTATCATCACCCTGTCAGGTCGGCGGGCGGCGCCCGTGGGGAGTATGATTGTGGCCTCGGTCATGACTGACGCGCTGCCGTCGAACCAGGAGCGCACCTTCTCTGCCGAGAGCATGGTGCGGAGGCGGGTTACAGCCGCATCACGGCTGGTCACCGGCATCAGCCCGGCGGTGCAGGCGTGTTCCACGGCTGCCTCAATGTCATGGGTGGTGGTGATGCGGCTGAGAATCTCATGCATCATTATGCCGTATGCCCTCCCACCGGGTTCAGTGAGCTTGACCTCATCGGCGGGGAGGGCGCCGCCCGTCCTCAGTCTGAGTCTGCCCCGCGGCTCGCTCAGGGTAAACCGTGACATCTCCAGCCCTGGCTGACGCTCATCTCTCTCCACAGGTGGCAGTTCACCACATTCGACAACCCTGACAGCCTCATCGTCGCGCGTAATGAAGCCGGCCGGAAGATTCTCGAGAGCCTGATTAAGGAGGCTACCTGCCCCTGCGCTGCCGGAAGCTTTCAATGCTGTCTCCGGTGCCATAACATAGAGAGCGTCAACCGCCCTGGTGAATGCCACATAAAGCAGGTTGACCCCGTCAAGCCAGTCTGATGCCTTTTCCATCCTGGCCTCTTCAGCGAACAGCGATTCCTCCAGGCGGCTGCTTATCTCCGGAAGTACTACAGGCATCATATCAAAGGGGGCGGGTACCTCAGTAACCCAGAGAAGAGGTCTGCTGAAACCGGGCTTCGTAAACTCCCATGAAGCAAATGGCACTATCACCACCCTGCTTTGCAATCCCTTGGCCCTGTGAACCGTCATCACCCTCATCGCCTCCTGGCGGTTCGACTGGCTGAGGGTGCTTTTGCATCCCTCACCGTCCCACCATTCAACAAATGCCGAGATATCCGAGCTATGCCGGCCTGACCATGTGAGCACAACGTCCTGGAAGGAGCTGATATATGCAATATTTGCACTGTTTTCGCCCAGACCGAAGAAGCGGATCATCCCTTCTGTGGCGCTATAGAGTGAAGAGTTCCTGAATGATTCCAGCTTCTCCTCCCACCCTTCGGGAAGGGGGGACTGGTTTCCCCCGCCAGTCATGTCGTCAAAGGGTCTCTCGTCCCGCTCCATCGGCTGATTATCAAGAGGTAGCTGGTCTCGCTCACCAGTATGGTTATCAAGGGGTGGCCCGTCGGGAAGGGGAGGCTGGCCGGGCTCACTTGTCTGGTCCTCAAGGTGTGTCTGGTCGCACCCCAACGGTCTGCCGGGGAGGGGTTGCCGGCCGGCAAGGGGTATCCTGTCTGACTCTACCGGGCCATCACCGCTGTAGATAAGATCTTCATTCCTTCCGGTGGCCAGAATATATGACCGGACTATCCGGCTCCTGTTGATGCGGCTGCCGGGATCGGTCAGGTATCTCAGGCATGCCATCATCAGCGTCACGGCCGGGTTACGCTCAAGGAGAAGCGACTCACCTGATGTTATCTCATAGTTGTAGTGTTCCCTCTGTTCAGGTGTGCAGGAGGAGCTGTACTCAAGGATACGGCTGATAATACTCTTGCCCTCCTCATTTGTCCGGCAGAGCAGGAGGATGTCATCAGCGCGGTACCCGTAGTCCTGCAACCGCTCAACAACCGATGGCAGGTCGCGCAGCACCCTCTCCTTCCAGCCCTCATCGTCGCTCTTCCGGTAAAGTGTCACACTCACTAAGCCTCCCGGCCTTCTTTCCGTACCCTCCTGTTTGGAACCTTCATATATCTCGCTGATCTTCAGCCTGTCAAAAGCCAGTCTCTCATCACATAAAGCGGGGATTGAAGAGGGGCTGAAAAGTGCATTGTTGAATAGTATTATATTCTCACGGCTGCGGTAGTTGGTGCTGAGGTGCACAGTCCGCACCGTCTCGTCTCCGAAGGCCTGTGCAGCCTCAGAGTGGATTATCCGCCAGTCACTGTTCCGCCAGCGGTAGATCGACTGTTTGATGTCGCCCACAACCAGGTTGTCTTTCCCGCGTGCGAGCGTCTCGGCTATCAGCGGCCGGAAGTTGTTCCACTGTATGCGTGATGTATCCTGGAACTCATCTATTATATAGTGGTCATAAGCTGCACCGATCTTTTCATAGATGAAGGGTGTGTCATCATCAGCTATCAGCTTGTTTATCAGCTCACCCGAATCGGAGAGCAGGAACAGGTTCTGGTCATGAGCCTGTTCCCTCACCCTCTCACTGATTGCCCCCAGTATACCTATAACATGTATTGTCCGTACCTGTGCCAGGGCAGAGAGATATAAACTGTAACGCCTTTCAAACAACTCTGATATTTTTCTGACCACCTCATCAAGTCCCATTTCTGTTGCGTTGGCGAAGGCGTTTACAACATCAGGCTTTGCTCCTCCCGCATAATATTTCCCATCCACAGCAGCTTTTGTCCAGTTACTGTTTGGCCGGCGGGTGTCGCCCTGCGCGTAGCGTCTCAGGCTCTCGCCAACACCGCCCCTGCTTTTATACAGAAAATCGTCTGGAGTAAGGCCACAGTCACTGTATATTCTGACCCCCCTGGAAGCCAGATTTTTCAGGTCAGACTCAAATTTTCTCCTGATTGAAAAGACCTTTGATGCATACTCTGCCATCACCCCGTAGTCACCGATTCTTTTCCGGTCATCGGCACCAAGCTGCCTGAAGTCCTCCCTGAAGACCTGCCCTGCCACTTCCATGATTTCCTTGCGGATATCCCACCCCTTGCTGTCATCAAGCCGTGAGGCTACATAAGATGATATCCATTCAAGCAGTTTTTTGTCAGTAGCCACTCCGGCAAGGAGGCTGTCGACAGCATCAGAGAGGACAGCCTCATGTTCCAGTTCAATCTCGTAGCCGGCGGGAATGTCCATTTCCCTCGCGAAAGCCCTGATCACCCTCTGGAAGAATGAGTCAATCGTTCCGACCGTGAAACGTGAGTAATCCTGAAGAATATTATTCAGAGCCAGGGGTGCATTTTTCCGGATGGTTACTGCAGCGGTCTCCCTGTCAGGCCACAGGTCAGGGAAGAAGTTGCAGAGGTATTCTGTAAATACCCTTCGTTCCTTTTCACCCTTTTCATTCTCCAGGCCCAGGTGATGGAGCCTCCGGAGTATTCGTTCCTTCATCTCTGCCGCTGCAGCGTTTGTAAAGGTGACAGCAAGTATGCGCCGGTATGCTCCCGGATCATGCAGGACGCATGAAAGGTAGAATGCAGTGAGTGCATGAGTCTTTCCTGACCCTGCCGATGCACTGTATTTCAATAACTTGCCTGTCTGTTCCATCTTCTGAAAAGTAGTAAAAAAAACTGTTCAAACGGAGCAGCTTCAATGTAGTTATCAACATATTGAGTGAAAGAACTACCTTTGCGTCGTGAAAAAAAAGGTTATCGTCGGGCTTTCGGGGGGTGTTGACTCCAGTGTCGCCGCATGGCTGCTCAAGGAACAGGGCTATGAGGTGGAAGGGATCTTCATGATCAACTGGCATGATAGCCGGGGGTTGCTTAAAGGCGACTGTCCCTTTGACGAGGATATCACCTTTGCCGAAATGGTTGCCAGGAAGCTGAAGATTAAACTGAGAACGACCGACCTCAGTGAAGAGTACAGGGAGAGGGTTGCCGACTATATGTTCAGCGAGTATGCTGCCGGCCGCACACCCAATCCGGATGTGCTCTGCAACCGGGAGATCAAGTTTGACTCATTTGCCCGTGAGGCGCTGAAGCACGGGGCTGATTTCATTGCCACCGGCCACTTTTGCCGCAATGAGCTGGCTGAAACCCCTGCAGGACGGGTAAACCGCCTTCTGGCAGGAATTGACCGCAACAAGGACCAAAGTTATTTTCTCTGCCAGGTGAGTCAGCATCAGCTTGACAATGTACTTTTCCCGGTCGGGTCACTGACAAAGCCTGAAGTGCGTAAGATAGCAGCCGATCTGGGTCTGGCAACGGCTGTAAGGAAGGATTCACAGGGGATATGCTTTGTCGGTAAGGTTGACCTGCCGGTGTTCCTCCGGCAGCAGCTTGGGACGAAGAAAGGCAGGATTATCTATATGCCTGACGGCGAAGGGTTCAGGAGCTGGCCTGAGGGGCTGCCCGGTCATGATGCCACCGAGGAGGAACTGGCGGAGATGGCAAGGCCCCACACGCTGAATCCCGGTGATGGTGTTACGGCAGGTGTGCACAACGGCGCCCATTTCTTTACCGTGGGACAGCGCAAGGGTCTTAACCTCGGAGGATACCGGGAACCGCTTTTTGTGATAGGCATTGACACAGCAAACAATATTATCTATGCAGGTGAAGGGCAGATGCACGGCGGCCTTTACCGGAAGGGACTCTTCATCAGGTCAGCGGAAGTACACTGGATAAGGAATGATCTGACGATGAAGAGAGGTGAGAGCCGTGATTACCAGGTTCGCATCCGCTACAGGCAGCCGCTGCAGCAGGCACGTCTCTATGCCCGGCAAGAGGGTTATTACATCATCTTTGAGAAATCACAGCGTGGAATTACTCCCGGACAGTTCGCGGCATGGTATGACGGGGATGAATTACTCGGTTCAGGCCCTATCGATGAACAAAGCGGCCTGATTTGATGTTAAGGTTCTTGATTTATCAACAATTTTTGTATTAACTTGTCGTTTTATTTTAAAGCAGGACAAAAAAACTAACAACATGAAAAAAGTTATCCTTTCATTGGCCTTCGTCGTTCTTGCATTTGGTTTGAATGCACAGAGCAATGTAATCAAAACCAATCCTCTTGCCCTCGCATTTGGCGACTTCAATGCGACCTATGAGAGAGTACTGAACAATAGTTCATCACTTCAGATAAGCGGACATTACATGTTCAAGTTTCTCAGTGAAGAGGTAAATCTTGGCGGAGTCGGCCTTGGTTACCGTTTTTACATTAC
>Ga0208940_1001200_pt1 | contig 28408 bp, 23 predicted proteins | sample AD_JPNNA6_MetaG_FD_184445 | JGI IMG/M metagenome (GOLD analysis project Ga0208940, IMG submission 184445) | Active sludge microbial communities of municipal wastewater-treating anaerobic digesters from Japan - AD_JPNNA6_MetaG (SPAdes) (version 2) | ecosystem: Engineered > Bioreactor > Anaerobic... | reverse complement strand
CACCGGTAAAAATATATGAAAAATATATTAAACCACACATGGAAAGCGATTTTGACTATGTATATACATGGGAGGACATGAAAAAATATACGCCAAAAGAAAATTGGTACTATAGCAAAACCGAATTGGAGACAATATTAAAAAAAATAGATATGAAAATAATCGAAGAAAAAGTATTTAGCCCGTTTTTTGGAATAGTTGTGATTACGAATGAAGGCTGATACGTGCTTCGAGCTGACAGCTCCTTTTGTTATGAATAGTACAGCTATTTGAATGACTTATACTTGTAGAAAGTTTATTGTGAAATTTTCCGGTAAGTTAGTGTGGTAAAATGTGTGTTTGTGAGGTATAATAATGAAGAGGAGAAAGTGTGTTAAGTGGACTGCCTTACGGCAACAAAGAGAAAAAAGATGAAGACAAACCGCTATCGGAAATAATCCAGGTTCTAAATGAGCGCTTCGGTACCGATTTTACCGAAGAAGACCGACTGTTCTTTGAACAGATAAAAGAAAAAGCTGAAAATGACGAACGCATCATTCAAACGGCATTGGCAAATCCATTGGACAAATTCGAACTCGGCATCAAAGCAATCATTGAAAACCTCATGATACAACGCATGGCAGAAAATGACGACATTGTTACTCGGTATATGGACGACAGTAAATTTCAAGAAGCGATATTCACGATTTTGGCGAAGGAAATTTATAAGAACATATTGAGGAAGCAAGGGTAAAAACCGCTGTGTAGATTTTTTTATTTGGGCGTGCCTGCGATTTGCTCTGAATAGTTATGACAATTTGGTTTGATGGAAGGTGGGTTTGTGGGGTATGATTAGAGGGAGAGAGTTGGATAGATGCACTATCGAGGCGTGAAATTTGTATTTTCAAACCAGAATATGCAACCAATTTCTAAGGAGTTAAATAATGAGTCATCAAGATATTAAAAAAACTGTAGAAAATGCGTTATTGGAGTTAAAACCACGATCATTTAACAATGCTATGTTCAATATGGCAAATGTTTACAATCAAATATCAGAAACATCTTTGGAAATGATTCGTAAATCAAAAAATGCTGATTTTGCTGGTCCTGCGATAATGTGTAAATCATTTTCTATTGAATTAATGTTGAAGTTTTTTATTTCATTTGCAGAACACGCAGAGAAATATGATGATATCAATAATAAAGAAGACTTAAAAGGACATAAGTACACAGACCTGTTCGATAAAATACCAGAAAATTATAAAACGATAATAGCAAAATATTTCTCTGAAATCAGTGGCAAAACAATGACTATTGAAAATTTTAGAAAATCACTTATTGATGTTGGAAATACCCCATTTGTAAAATGGAGATATATTTATGAACAGAAAAATATTAATCACATGGATATTAACCTTCTTGCTACTATTGCAAATGCATTGGGCTTAGCAGGAATGGAATTATTAAAAGAGGAAGATTCCTAACACCCCAACCCGCAAAACTCTACAGACACGGAACATAGGTTAAGCGCATGTTAGCCAGATACGCTGTCACGATGCACAAGGAGATAAAACAAGATGAAATTAATTAGTTGGAATATGAATTACTGGCAACAAGTGAATACAAATGAGCTTGCTTGGGATTATTTAGTAAATGCAGTAAGTCCTGATATTGCTTTGCTTCAAGAAACCGTTGTTCCGGAATTATATAAAAATCAAACAGTCTTTAAGGAAAGTAATACTTGTAGAATTACTGATCCAATAAAATGGGGGACATGCGTATATATTAGCAAAGACATCCTTAAGGAAAATTCCTTCATTGATGTTACTGAAAAATATGTAGATGTTGAGAATAGAAATGGAAAACAAGTATTTGCAGAATTAAAACTCAAGAATGAAAATATTTTCACTATATGCAGTTTACATACCAATACATCACCAGATGGTATTTATACAATAAGAAATCATATAGATCAAATATTCAATGACAAAATAATGAATGCGAATATTGATAAATTTATCATTGGAGGCGATTTCAATGCGGACATTGAAATGGATAATGGTTTCTTCTTAGAAACTTTTAACAAAATTAAAGTTTTTTATCATGAATGTATGCCAAAACATACACAAACCTATTTTGGGGAAAATATGGCTGCAAGAAATCATTATCAAGATGATCATATATTTATTAGTAAAGACCTATCTAATAATATTGGTGAAACATTTTCTTGGAATTATGGTAAAGTTAAACATTACAGCGATCATACAATTTTAGAGGTAGAACTCAATATATAAAAAATTATCTAACGTTGTTTCACTTTGTGATTGTCTTTGGCACGGTAAAGCAGGTTAAGCAGATATTAGATGAACGTCGCCTTTGGGACAAAAGAATAAGGAGAAAAGAATGATGCAGTTAAATAGATTTACAGAAGAAGAGTTATTAAACACAATACTTGTCGTATTGAAAGAGTTAGAATTAAATCCTTCCTTTGGAGCAAAAAATGGAATTACTTCGGAAATATTATCATCAGAACTTAAAATACCTATCGAGGTAATTAATACTACTGTTATGCAATTGTATTCTGACGGATTAATATCTGCCAACAAGATGAATGATGGATCGTTTACTCATTGTATTTGCTCGGAAAAAACAAATCTTTTATTTGAAAATTTTGAAAAAAGACCATTAGCCGAAATAGCATTACTTGTGTTACAAAAAACGTATGAATGGTATCAAAGAAATAATTATCAAACAGATACTCAGGAAAACAGTGTATTAATTTCTTTGGCACTAGGTATTTCTAATCATGAAAAAGTTAAATCGGCAATTTCAATGCTTATTTCAAAACAACTTTTACGAAAATGGGTTATAATGCGAGATTATATTTCATTCTGTATAACAATCGAGGGTGTTAATTTTATGGAAACACCAAATACGAAAGATAAAAATATTTCACCAATAATAATTCATGGAAATCAAGGGAATATATCTATTAGTTCAAACAATGTTACACAATCAATCTATACAAATGACCTTGAAAAAGTATTGGGACGTTTAGAAGAAACAATTAAAAATAGTGTTGATGAATCACTAAGAGAGAATGTATTAGATGATTTAGAAACAGTTAAGGAACTAATAAAAAGTGAAAAACCAAAGGTAAAATTAATAACACGTATTTTAGATAAGCTGAAAAACATTCCTGTTTTTAGTTGAAGGAGTAAATTCGGTAATGGAAATTATTAATTTAATTTCAAAATGACATCTAATATCTTCCTTCCTCTATTCTGCATTAGCCTTTTCCCTCATACAGCATTATAATGAAGAAGAACAAAGACGCTATTAGACAAGCACGCATTTCGATTGAAAAAAGGATGATTAAAAATGGCAAAAAAACCGGCATCTCCGAAGCTGTCATTATCATATTCGATGCAAGAGAAAAGTTACTCAAATGATCGAAAATGGAGGCAACATGCCCAACCCAGACGAGCTCATAATTCGTATTAAAAAACTCGAAGCAGAAAATGTGTATCTTAAAACGCTCCTTAAACAAGCGGGAATTGAATACAAGCCGGCAGATGTCGTTGATACCACAAGCTGTCTCCCTGGAGAATCGTTTGATCCCAATCAAGGTAGCAGAATAATCTTTCCGGAAAAAATTACCCGTAATCATGCAAGGCTATTTTTTTCATACTTCTGGGGCAGAACAGATGTTTATAGCAAACGTTCGCAAAATAAAACTACCGGGAAGGCGGGCTATTATCCTCAATGCGCTAACTTTTGGAAACGAGGAATTTGCCCGAAAGCTTCGGGCGTTAAGATAAAATGTAAAGACTGCTATCATCGTCGCTGGACAAAGTTAGATGCTACGCAAATTGAAAACCATTTACTCGGTCTCAAAGAAGACGCATCTGATGTCATCGGAATTTATCCGCTCTTTTCTGACGGAACATGCAGGTTTCTTGTTTTTGATTTTGACAATCACGACCAGGGCGCAGAAGAACAGGACAATGCCAATACAGATAACAGTTGGATTGAAGAAGTTGATGCGCTTCGGGAAATTGGAAAAGTAAATGAAATTCCTATGCTGGTTGAACGCTCGCGTTCCGGCAAAGGAGCTCATGTCTGGATATTTTTTGATACACCGATTTCCGCAAGCCTCGCCCGCAGATTTGGTTTTGCTCTGCTGGATAAAGGAGCAGAATCTGTAAACATGAAGTCTTTCCGCTTTTATGACCGTATGCTTCCGGCGCAAGACTACATAGAAGATGGCGGATTGGGAAACCTTATTGCTCTACCGCTTCAAGGACAGGCTTTGAAACACGGCAACAGCGCTTTTGTAGATGAAAACTGGAATGCGTATCCGAATCAATGGACAGCATTACAAAGTGTCAGTAAACTTTCTGCCTCTAAGATAGAAGAATGGTTGGCGAAGTGGAATGCTGCTTCTACAGGAATGATCATGGACAGTGCGGTTCCCACAGAAAAAGATGATGTCAAACCGTGGGAGCGTACCAAACGCTTACATGCTGAGGATGTATCAGGCAAAGTATCTATAACCATATCGAATCAGCTGTATATCAAAACTGACAATCTCAAACCAAGAATTCAAAATCAAATCAGAAGAATGGCGGCATTTTTAAATCCGATATTCTTTCGAAACAAAGCGATTGGTTTTTCAAACTATGCGCAATCAAGATATATTTATCTCGGGGAAGATGACAGCGGTTATATTTGTATTCCGCGCGGACTACTGGAACATCTGATAGAAAAGCTTGAAGCGTCCGGAATTCCTTACACCATTTCCGATAAGCGTACGAGAGGCACAAAAATCAATGCTACTTTTGTCGGCGAGTTAAAAGAAAGTCAAAAAGACGCTGTCAGTGCATTGCTGAAATATGATTATGGTATTTTAAGCGCCGCAACTGCATTTGGGAAAACAGTTGTCTGTAGCAATTTGATTGCCCAAAAGAAGGTCAACACTTTGATTCTTTTGGAGTCTTCGGCATTGATTGAGCAATGGGAAAATGCGTTATCTACTTTTTTGAAGATAGATGAAGAACTGCCGGAATACAAAACGAAAACCGGTCGCATCAAAAAGAGGAAAAGCCTTATAGGAATTATTCAGGGCGCAAAAGATACATCTACCGGCATCGTAGATATCGCTATGGTCTGGAGAAAATTAATGAGATGCTTCTCGGTCCGATTCGTTTTAAATATACGGCAAAAGAAAGAGCCGAGGAACTTGGAATCGATTATCTGATTGTTCCCCGTTTTACGAGAGCTGTCAGTCCGCATGGGCGAGACAGACTCCATATTAACGAAGCTTATGAAATCATACTAAACAATGACCTTCGCAACGAACAGATTGCCGATGATGTCAAGTCGTGTATTGCGGCACATCGAACGCCTGTTGTCTTGACGAAGTTTATTGACCATGCCGAAGTTCTCTATGATTTGTTGAAAGACAGCGCAGATCATGTATTTCTGCTGACCGGGAAAAAGTCAAAAAAAGAACAGCGAGAAATTCGCATTCAGATGAACTCAGTTCCCGTGACGGAAAGTTTAATTTTGATAGCTACCGGACAGTTGATAGGAGAGGGCTTTGATTATCCACGGCTTGACACCTTAATTATGGCTACGCCGGTTGCGTGGCGGGGGATTGTGGAGCAGTATGCCGGTCGATTAAACCGAGACTTTGAAGGCAAACAAAATGTCATGATTTTTGATTATATCGACGCTCACATACCGGTGTTTGACAATATGTATATAAAGCGGCTTAAGGCATATAAGCGTATCGGCTACAAATTGTATGATGAGAACCGAAGCGAAAAGCAAACCGTTAATGCAATTTTTGATTCGGATTCCTATGGCGCGGTATATGAGCAAGATCTGAGAGAAGCGCGCAGTGATATTATTATATCAAGCCAGACGCTTGCGCGCAGTAAAGTAACTCGCATGCTTACAATTCTTAAGGAGCGACAAGAGGCAGGCGTTAAAATAACGATTGTGACGTGGCATCCGGAGGCGTGTTTTTACGGCAATGACATACACCGAATTGAACTGATGGAAACTTTAAGGAACGCAGGATTCAATATTGAGCTTGTGGAAGAAAGCTGTGAGCGCTATGCGGTTATTGATAACGAAATTGTTTGGTATGGAAGCATGAATCTTCTGTCAAAAGATGATGTTGAAGATAACATTATGCGCGTGGTCAGTAAGAATATTGCTGCGGAGTTGTTGGAGATGACTTTTGGGAAGGAAAATCCGCTTAAGCGGTATGGGGTGGTGGAGTGAGTGAGTTGATAGGAAAAAAGAGATTGCTTTTTTTTCTATCAACGATACACTATACACTATGGCAAAAAATAAAAACAACGAAAAAGAGGTTGACATTCCCTTTGAGGAGACTCTTGATAAGATTAAAGACTTTATGATTGGAAAAGCTTTTTCTACGCTGTATGAGTTTTCAAAAGAGAAAGAGCTTTATCTAAATAAACTAAAAAAAACCGGAAAGTATGATGGCGATGCAAGCAATTTATTAACAAGCGTAATGATTATGCTATACAAGTTGACAATGGCGATTCGTACTGTATTAGAAGGAAGTAACGGCGAGATAAGTTTAAACGATGATGCATTTTTGTTAGAGGTTGTATCTGAGTTGAGCAAAGACGAGCAAGAAGAGTTTATGGAGTATCTGTTTCTTGTCCTTGATAGTATTCTTGAAGTTGAAATAAAAACTGAAACAGAAATTGATTTTCCCGGACGAGATGAAAAAAAACAAAAAAAGAAAGTTCAAAAAACTATGCAACACCGGCAAGAACACTTTGAAGCAAGACGTAAAAAAGCTTCGGAAGTCTATAGCTTTTTGTTTCCTGTTGTTAATCCGCTTGAAGAACATGGTATAAATTATATGTCGTTTTTAAGGGATGTTTTTAGAACGAGTGTTGAAATGCCTGATCAGGATAATGGTATCGGTCCCGATAACTTGATGAGCGAAGTTTTAATCCATTTAAAAAATAAGGCATTGCAGTTTCGTCGATTGCTACGAGAAGTTGCGATTGATCCACAGGAGCCATATTTTGTGCAGCGTTTTATTGACTTGCTAGGAGATGATGCGCAATTTTTAGTTCATCACACAGTCACCCATCTGGGAGTTACGTATGGTTTACAAAAAGTAACAAACCCCGCAAAAACGGCAATATCGAAAAAGGTGTGTTTTTATATTATTGGTTTGGCAGAGAAAAAAATCGGATACTATGGGGAATAAAAACGAAAGACCTGATATTTTTAGCGTTGTGGATTTGGTTTTCCCTGCTTCATCCTAACTTGCTATCATCACAATTTCCTTATATACGTTTAGCTTAGCCATTTTTCGCGCCATTTTTGCCGTTCCCGTACTTCGGAAATGGCTATGTTATCTAAGTCATCATAAAACAGTTTTTTTGTGTGTAAGTAGGTTTTTCGATTGAACTATGCTATAATACAATACATCTAAGCACACCCGTCGTATGTGGCGGACTGAAAACGAGGCAAGGGACTATGGCAATAACGGAAAGTGAAAGAAAGACAAGAAAAACAAGGATTGATGCGCAGCTCAAAGCATTATATCCGGCTTGGAAAATTATTCCATACAAGGAAGATCTTGATTTGACTTCATTAGATAGACATGCAGTAGAAGAATTTCCGACAGACAGTGGTCCTGCTGATTATGCGCTTTTTGTTAAAGGTAAACTACTTGGCATTATTGAGGCGAAACGAGTTTCAACAGCTCCGCAAAATGCACTGGAGCAGGCAAAGCGTTATTCTTCCGGTTGTAAAAAAACTATCGGCGTTTGGAATTCTTTCAAAGTTCCTTTTTTATATTCTTCGAACGGAACGACAATTTGGTTTGCAGATGTACGAGAAGACGTTTATTATCAACGTGAATTATTGCACTTTCATACTCCCGATGCAATGGAAGAACTGTTTAATCGGGATATACCTAAAGCAAAACGATGGCTTAAAGAAACTCCCAATGATATTGAACGGTTGCGACCATATCAAAAAGATGCAATGAGCGCAGTTGAAAATGGTTTGATTGAAAACAAAAGAAACATGATGCTTGCAATGGCAACAGGGACAGGTAAAACATTTACTACCGTTTGTATGGTATACAGATTGATAAAATCAGGGTATGCGAAACGGATTTTGTTTCTTGTAGATAGACGGGCATTGGCAGCGCAGGCTGCTCAAGCGTTTTCTGCTTTTACGACACCGAGCGGAAATAAATTTAATCAGGAATATGAAGTTTTTTCTCAACGGTTTCAAAAAGAAGATTTTGAAGAAGGTGAAAAATTTGAAATAGGTGTTATGCCTAATGAATATCTTACCGAGCCAAATGCCGCTCACACGTTTGTGTATGTTTCTACTATTCAACGTATGGCTATCAATCTGTTCGGAAGGGAAGGTTCTTTTGAACAAAGTGCAAGCGACCCGGATATTGATGATGAAGCAGATAAAATTACAATCCCGATTCATGCCTTCGATATCATAATCGCCGACGAATGCCATAGGGGCTATACATCAAAAGATACTAATATCTGGCGTTCGGTTCTTAATCATTTCGATGCAATAAAAATCGGTCTGACGGCAACACCAGCAGCGCATACGGTAGCTTATTTCGGTGAGCCTGTGCACCGCTACACTGTTGAACAAGCTGTGTTGGACGGTTTTCTCGTTGACTATCAGGCTGTCAAAATTTCTTCTGATGTTCGCATAAACGGTATCTTTCTTAAAGAAGGTGAAAAGGTTGGAGTGAAAAACCCTGAAACCGGAACAGAATTTATAGACAATCTCGAAGATGAAAGGGAATTTAACTCTCAGGATGTCGAAAGAAAAATCACATCACCGGACAGCAATAGAAAAATTTTGGAAGAAATTAAAAAATATGCTCTTAAACATGAGATTGAAACAGGCAGATTTCCAAAGACACTTATTTTTGCAGTGAACGATCTTCCGCATACATCTCATGCCGATCAGCTTGTGAGAATCGCCCGCGAAGTATTTGGTAAGGGCGATGAATTTGTACAAAAGATTACCGGCAGTCCGTCTGTTGACAGACCGCTTGAAAAAATCAGACGCTTTAGGAACCGACCGCTTCCGTCAATTGTTGTAACAGTCGATATGCTTTCCACAGGTGTTGATATACCTGCGTTGGAATATATTGTGTTCCTCCGACCTGTTAAATCGCGTATCCTTTGGACGCAAATGCTTGGACGTGGTACTCGGACATGTTCAGATATAAACAAAGAATTCTTTACAATATTCGATTGTTTTGACGGGACGTTGATTGAATACTTCCGAAATACGACTGACTTTGCTATCGATATAGAAGAAACTGAAAGCGGTTCTGTGGTAACGATTGAAGAAATTATTGAAAACATTTGGAATAATGTTGAACGGGATTATAATACAAATCGTTTAATTAAACGTCTTCGCCGTATAGAAAAAACGATGAGTGCTAAAGCTCGTGAAGATTTCTCAATATATATTCCCGATGGTGATATAGCAAAATTTGCAGATAATCTTAGGGAATCTTTAAGAAAACAATTTACTGAAACGATGAATATTCTTAGAAATAAAGATTTTCAAAACATGCTTCTTAATTATGACAGAGCTAAAATTCCATTTTTTATAGCATATGGTAACATAGACACTGTCGTATCTCATTATCTATTTAAATACGATGATAAAGAACTGAAACCGGTAGAGTATCTTGTTGCTTTTTCAAAATTTGTTCACGAAAATAAATCAAAAATAGATGCGCTTTCGATTCTCTTTTCAAATCCACGCAAATGGAACACAGCTGCCTTAAAAGAAATTCGTCACGTGTTGAAAAAAAATTCTTTTGATGAAGAAAATGTGCGTAAAGCGTATGAGTTGACGGGTTACAAATCAATGGCAGATATTATATCAATGATTAAAAATGCTGATGATGAAAGCAATCCGTTGTTGACGGCTAAAGAGCGCGTTGACCGGGCAATAAACTCTTTAATAAAAGAGCATACGTTTACCTTTGAACAGCTTGAATGGCTCGATTATATTCGCGAACATCTTATTGTAAATCTTGCTATTGAAAAAGATAATTTTGATCTGGTACCTGTTCTTGAGAGAAACGGCGGTCTTGCAAAAGCGCGAAAAGTATTTGGGAACAAACTTGATGATATTATTGAAGAAATAAATTACAGGTTGGTGGCATAGAAAATGGTACCACAAATGAACACAAAAGGGAAACCACAAATGAACACTAATGGACACGAATGGAAAATATGATTGCGTATATTCGTGGTTGCAAAGGGAGAAATTTCTAATGAATATCAAAGAACACGAATTGTTGTATAAGGAAGAAGTTTTTAAAATTGTTGGATGTGCCATGGAAGTGTTAAATACTCTTGGTAATGGGTTGCTGGAAAAACCTTATGAGAATGCAATGATTGTTGAATTTAACTTAAACAATATTGCTTATGTTCAGCAGAAAAATTTTCCTATTATCTATAAGGATGTTAATATTGGCAATTATATACCGGATTTAATTGCATTTGATAAGATTATTGTTGAAATAAAAACTATAGAATCAATTTCAAATAGTGAAAGAGCACAGATGATTAATTACCTAAAAATAACCGGCTTACGCGTTGGGGTGATATTGAATTTCAAAAAAGCAAAACTTGAATGGGAGAGAATAGTTGTATAGTTTTAAGGGACCACGAATGAACATAAAAGAGAGAAACCACTAATGGATATAATAAAAGGGGAACCACTAATGGACACTAATGAACACGAATGTGATGAATTTATTCGTGTATATTCGTGTGAATTAGTGGTTTCAAAAAAGAGGAGATTTCATGTCTGATATTGTAAACAAACTGTGGGGAATGTGTCATACGTTACGTCATGACGGAATCGATTATGGTGATTATATTGAACAGCTTACGTACTTGTTGTTTCTCAAGATGGCTGATGAGAGAGGTGTTGAGCTTCCTGAAAATTGCGATTGGGAAACATTGAAAAGCAAAGTCGGTACGGAATTGACTGACCATTATATAGTGGTACTGCAAAAGCTCCGAAATGAAAAAGGTCTTTTGGGTGATATATTTTCGCAGTCGATGCCTAAGTTTAATAATCCTGCAAGTCTCAAAAAAATTATTGCAATGATCGATGCGGAAGAATGGTCGAGTCTCGGTGTTGATGTTAAAGCCCAAGCATTCGAAGGACTTCTTGAAAAAGCTGCAAGCGAAGGGAAAAAGGGGGCGGGACAATACTTTACTCCGCGTGTGTTAATCGAGTCGATTGTCCGGCTTATGCAACCTGACCCGCGTAAAAATAAAGAAATGAAAATATGCGACCCTGCCTGCGGTACCGGAGGTTTTCTTGTGTCGTCATACGAATACCTTATAGAAAAAACAAAAGGAGCTATTCCGATTGACGAAGTAAAGCGTATAAAAGAAGCAACGTATTACGGACAGGACTTAGTTGCCCGTCCGCGTCGTCTGGCGTTGATGAATCTTTTTTTACATGGGCTTAAACCTTTTATCTATCTCGGTGATGCTATTTACGAACCGGATCGTGGCGAGCGGTACGATGTTGTGTTGACTAATCCGCCGTTTGGTACGAAAGGTGCCGGACAAGCGCCGACACGAGACGACTTTACAATTTCGACAAGCAACAAACAACTCAACTTTCTGCAACACGTTTTAACGATTCTTAAAAAGGGCGGACGAGCAGCAATCGTATTACCGGATAACTGTCTCTTTGAAGATATCGCCGGAGATGTGTTTAAAATCGTTATGGAAGACTGCAACGTACACACGATTTTGCGACTACCACGAGGTACGTTCGTTCCGTATGCTAACGCTCAAGCGAATGTTGTTTTTTTGCAAAAAGGAATATCGACAGAAAAAGTGTGGATTTACGACTGTCGTACGAATATCCCCAGCCGTACAAAAAAAGACCGTCCGCTAACTGCTGAACTGTTTGCAGATTTTGAAAAGTGTTATGGCAAAGATCCCAACGGAACGAGCAAGAGAACTGACCAGGGAGAAGAAGGACGTTTCCGAGCGTTTACTATTGATGGAATCAAAGAACGGAATTATAAACTGGATATCAAATGGTTAAAAGATGACTCGCTTGACAATCCTAACGATTTGCCGGAACCGATTGACTTAATCGCCGAAGCGGTGAGTGAACTGGAAGAAGTTATGGATGAGCTGAATGAGATTGCTGAGATGTTGGGGAAAGAGTGATGGACCACAAATACACACAAAAGAGGAAACCACGAATGAACACTAATAGACACGAATGTGGGGGATCCACTAAAAGCACGAAAGAGCACGAAAAGGGATAAATGGTTAGTGAATGTTCGAGTCTTTCGAGTATTTCGTGGACTGAAATAAAAGGATGGGAATAATGGGTAAAAATTTTCCTGAGCATTGGGTTGAGACAACTCTTAGAGAGGTTGTTGTTAATAAAAAAGGCAAAAAACCAAAAACATTAAAAGATACATCATTCCCAAACTCATCTCCATATATTGACATCGAGGCATTTGAAACAGGTGTTATAAAACAATATGCAGATAATGAATCATCACGCTTTTGTAAATCAACTGATGTGCTTGTAGTTTGGGATGGAGCAAGATTTGGTCTTGCCGGATTTGGACAGGTTGGTTCGATAGGTTCTACATTGGCTTGTCTTACTCCATTAGTAATTGAACCGACATATTTGTACAAGTTTATTCAAAGGCATTATTCTACTATCCAACAAAAACCGAAAGGTATGGCTACACCGCATGTTGATCCTGAATTGTTTTGGAATCTAAAATTTCCCCTTCCTCCACTGAACGAACAAAAGCGTATTGTAGAAAAGTTAGATGATATTTTACCCAGTGTGAAAAATACAAAGGAACGGCTTGAAAATATTTCGGCGATACTCAAGAAATTTCGTCAGAGTGTTTTTGCTGCGGCGTGTTCGGGTAGATTGACGGAGGAATGGAGAGAGGGGAAGGATTTGCCGGAGTGGGAGGAAACGACAATAGGGGAAAATATAACAGATATTTGTTATGGCACCTCGAAAAAATGTGATTATAAAATTAATAATGGTACGCCTGTATTACGAATACCAAATGTAAGTACAGGAAAACTAGATCTGTCAGATTTAAAATATACTTTCTTAGAAGAAAAGGAATTTTCAAAGTTGAGACTTAAAGAAGGAGATTTATTATTAGTTCGTTCAAATGGAAGTATTGCTTTGTTAGGACAATCTGTTTTAATTGACAGTACCGCAGTTGATTTTGCATTTGCCGGCTATTTGATTCGATTGAGATGCAACGATGAATTATTACCAGCCTTCCTGAATCTAATGCTAAAAACGAATTTTCTCAGACAGCAAATTGAAATTCCGGCTCGTTCTACAACTGGAGTTCATAATATAAATTCAAATGAGATAAAATCACTTATAATTCCTTTTCCACTTCTTGAAGAACAGCAAGAAATCGTTCGTCGTGTTGAAAAACTTTTTACTCTTGCCGATTCTCTTGAAGCAAAATACAAGTCAGCTTTTGAACGGGTAGAAAAACTTGAGCAGTCTGTTCTTGCCAAGGCGTTTCGTGGTGAACTGGTTGAGGCTGCCCCGAATGATGAACCGGCGGAGGAATTGCTTAAGCAGATATTGGAGGAGAAGGCGAGGTTGGGAAAAGAAAAAAAATTGATATCAAGAAACATGAATAAAAAAGCTAAGAACAATACAACTGTAAAGAGGGGAAGAAAATGATATTAGAAAAATTGGAGATACAAAATTTTCGTAATTGCGATGGAGTAAGCATTGACCTGCATCCAACTTCGAATTTTTTAATTGGTGAGAATAATATAGGAAAATCTAATATTCTTGAATTGTTACAAAAGCTATTTAACAATTCACGATTTTGGGATAATGATTTTTATGACTTGTCTAAGCCAATAAGCGTTAATATAAAGTTTCGGCTTTCTGAATTTGAAATTGGCTTTTTTGGCGATGCTTTTGATAGTGAAGATCAGAATACGATAACTCTAACTTGTTACCAAGAAGATCAAGATTCAAATATTACGCTTGTCCATCAAGCTACTGAAACAGGTCTAAACTCCCGAGTTTTGCGAGGTGTGAACTTTATTCATTACTCATCATTGCGTAATCCTAGTGCTGAGCTTACTTTCACAGGTGAAAGGAGCTACGGTGCAGGTCGATTTCTGCGGTCAATAATTAATCGTTACGCAAAAGAACAAAATCTTACAAATCAAACGTTAATAAAGGAAGAAGAATTTGACAAATTAATTGAACATGTAAACGGAACTTTACAACAAATGAAATCTTTCTCAGATTTTAATATAGAAGCTGCATTCGATGAAAGTGCTGAATTAATGGTTAGAAAGCTACTTTACCTGAAGGATAATAAAGGCTTAGAAATTGGGCGCTCTGGAAATGGTGTCCAATTCATGCTTTTGATGACTATTGCGTTGCTTGATAAAATTGATGATATTATTGGCAAGGATTCTTCTAGATACTATACTGATGGTAATGGAAGAAAAATTTTGCCAATCATTATTGCGTTAGACGAGCCGGAAATTCATCTTCATCCGTTCATGCAAAGAGCACTGATAAAAGAATTTAATAATATGTTAAGGAATGAAAATGCTGGTTTTTCTAGCATTGTAAAATCATTTTTTGGAATCGACGAATTGGAAGGTCAACTGTTAGTTGTTACGCATTCACCTAACATACTGTTAGATGACTATAGACAGTTAATCAGACTTTATAAAGAGAATGATAATGTTAAAGCAATTTCTGGTAATACTATACAACTAGATTTAAAACTACAGAAACATTTTTTAATGCAATTCCCTTTGTTTAAAGAAGCTTTTTATGCGAAAGCATGTATTGTTGTTGAAGGTGATACAGAATTAGGCTGTTTTCCACAATTTGGCAAGACTTTAGGCTTTGATTTTGATGATTTAGCAATTGCAGTTATTCAGGCTCGTGGTGATGCAGTAAAAACTATAATGGAATTACTTGAGAAGTTTGGAATTCCAGCATTTGGAGTTAGAGATAGTGATGGTAAAAATATCCCTGCACAAGGAAGATTGTTTATAACTCAAAAACATGACTTTGAGGAGGAGCTAATAGAAACTAATTGGACTGAAAGAAACAGCACATTAAAAAGGCTGATAAACGATTATACAAGTATCGGTGAAAAAGAAACAATTGATGCAAATGCTTTGAATAAACATGTGCACAAAAAAGACAAATTTCACTTCCAAGAATTTACATCTTCATTGAGATTATCAAAAATTTCAGACTCTAAAACTATGCTTCAGAAAGCATATTATCTTGCATGGTTCAGGATGAATAAATCTATTGTATTGGGTCGAGAAATTGGTAAAACTTTGAAAGAGGTTGAAATTCCAGAAATATACAAAAAAGTAATTAGAGAGGCAGCACAAAATGCAATTCAATGAAACCTCAAAATCTGTTACTCAGACAATTTTTGACACACATAAAGATGATAGCTCACAATTGGCTGTTATACAATCTGAAGAGGACCGTTTATTAGTAGAAGCTCCCGCAGGTTATGGTAAAACTGCAACCCTGGTTAGCAGGCTCGCTTATATGTTGGCGAACGGAAACATTCAAAACTATACTCGCGTTCTTGCCTTAACTTTCAGTGTTAATGCTGCATATAAAATAAAAAAAGATGTAATTACTCAACTTCCACTTTTATTAGATAAACAACGAAAAGAAGATATAAAACGAATGTTTGTCTCAAATTATCATGGTTTTTCAAGATATTTACTTTCAAAATATGGTTATTTATTAAACTCTAATTTGAAACAGATTAATAGCTTTAATACATTTGATGACAGTAGCATTGAAAATTTAATGACTCAGTTTAAGATCGAGCAAAGTGAGGCTTTTTTTATATCCGATTTTAATGATAAAATAAAAAAATCCGATGTACAATACATTGAAAATAATATTGAGAAATATAATGCATTTGTTATAAAAAAGTTCGTTCAGAATAATTGTATCCCATATAATGGCATTCTATCACTGGTAATAAAACTTCTTAGAGAGTTTCCTAATGTCCAGAACTTTTATTCAAAATATTTTTCCACAGTAATTATTGATGAGTTTCAGGATACTAACTATTTAAGTTACACGGTGGTAAAAAGTCTTATTGGTTCCTCAACAAAACTATTTTTCCTTGGCGATAGTTTACAACGCATATATGGATTTATTGGCGCAGTGCCTGGATTGATGGATAAAGCTGTTAATGAATTTGATTTAACTCGTATGGAACTAAAAACAAACCATCGGTTTAAAGATAATGCAGAAATGCTTGTTCTTGATAAAAATATTCGGGAAAATGCAAGGGATCCCTATAATCCAAATATTCAAAAGGATGCTCACATTAATCATCAACTACTAAATAACCAAGAGGAGGAAGCAAATTTTATATTGGACACTATTGGACATTTACAAAAGCATGATCCAACAGCAAGTATAACTATTTTAGTAAAACAAAGAAACAGAAATACACAAGCAATAGTTTCAACCTTGGAAACTAGAGAAACACCCTTTTTTAACGGCTTGTTTAGTGATGAAGATTCAGAGTACATAGACTTTTGTAAGGATTGTTTAATTGAATTCAATGTTGGTTTATCAAAAGGGAAAAGTTTCAGAAATGCATTAAGTTATATGAGTCAGCAAGTAGAAAGAAACTTTAGTAAAAGTAAAAAACCGTTATATATATCATTTAATAGGCTTTTAAAGGTGTTTTGTGCGTATATTCAAAGAGAATATCGTTTTCTTTCGCCTGAGGAAAAAATCGATTTAGTTAGAGAAACATTGGATCATAATGGTCTTAAACAATATATGCAGTACCTTGACAGCAAAATCTCAATTACTACTGTTCATGGCGCAAAAGGGTTGGAATGGGATTATGTTATTATCCCCGATATGGAAGCATATAATTTCCCCAATTATTATGGGCTTTGTGGTAATTGTAGCCCAAATTCAAAAAAAATGTGCGAATTAGAATTACAACCTTCTATTGAAGATAAGTATTTAGAAGAGTTAAGTGTATTCTATGTTGCGGTTACAAGAGCACGAAAAGATGTGTTTTTTACTTCTAGTCGTGAACAAATTAATTTTAGTGGTCAGAATGTCAGAAGGAATATAAGTTGTTTCTTAAAGCTATCAGGTGTCTTTTTGAAAAATATTAACCAATTGAGTTAAATGAAAATCGTCTGTACATATTACTTTGTTTAAATGCATAATGCTACGGGTGAAGAATAAATGAATTGATGAGGTTTATCAATATCTTCTTAAAGAAACGGCACCAGATACAATATACACGCAATAATAGAGCCCCATCTTACTGATGATGTTATTTATTCAGTGGATGATATGAAAGAAAACAGTCCGGAAGATAATTGGTTTTATTTGCTCGATGAGTTGGAAAACTGGGGCAACCAAGCCAATCTAAAAATAGTAGTACAAAAAGTGGAGTTTTGCCCGTTGAATATTCCGGTGCGGCGGTGCCGCCATTTCGGTGAACAGGAAATCACCTGTCCGATGTCGGGAAATCACCATGATTTTCAATATGACGATGTTTCCGTTCCGGAGATGGGAATCAACTTCTCAGAACGGAAACATGTGTTATGTTTTTTATGCACTTAATGACGGAGCTAAGCCATAGATTTCTCTCATGGAACGGTAATTTCTCGTATCCACAGGTGTTGAAAGCGGTCGTATTAAATTCTATGGAACGCCTAATCTTGTTAATTATCTTTCAAAACGAGGCGTTCCAAAGTGGACACATTATATAGAAGTCTAGAAAATTAATGCTATCGGTACAACTCATAGTAGAAAGTTGTAGTCTAAAATTTTTCAAATAATATGGCAAAATATGTGATTATGGGATATAATGAGGGAGGCAAACGGATTCGTTGGATACCTTCGGCACAACAGGAGATTGAATGAATTATCCCCTTTATAATCTAGATTATAAAAGATTTGAAAAATTAGTTGCTTCGATTTGTATGGAAATACTTGGTACAGGTGTCATCGTGTTTTCAGAAGGAAAAGATGGTGGACGTGATGGAAAATTTACGGGAACATCATGTAGATTTCCAAGCGAAAAAGAGTCTTGGTCTGGGAAATTTATTATTCAAGCAAAATTCACTTCGGTAATTAATTCAAGCTGTAGCGATTCTGAATTTGAAACAATAATGAAAAAAGAAATAAAAAAAATAATAAAGATGAAAAGCAATGATCTCATTGATAATTATATTGTTTTTACAAACAGAAAATTAAGCGGAGCGAAAGAGCCAAAGATAGAAAAATTAGTACTACAAGCTATTGAAGGAATAAAATTCCACCTTATAGGAAATGAGACAATACAACATTACCTACATGATTATCCGCTGATTGCAAAAAAACACAATCTTAATTCTCTATTGCTTCCATTAGAATTTTATGAAAATGATATTCGTCAAGTAATTATTGAATTTGCTAAAGTTAAACCGAAATATGAAGAGCTGCAAAAAATTAAATCTGACCTTGATAAAATACCTATTGAAGAGAAAAATAGAATAAATAATCTATCTAGGCAATATTATGAAGATGTCTTAAAAAAATCTTATACTCACTTTTTAAATATAGATATGTTTTTAAAGGATCCGCAAAACAATGATTATTTAGATATGTTTTATAATACAGTAGATGATTTACAAGAACAAATAACAATTAAAAGAGATGATTTTCACTATTTTGATCAAGTATTAGCTTTTTTATATGATAAGATTCTTGATACAAACAATGAAATATTAGTCAAAAATCGCACTTTTATCAGAGTGTTTTTACATTATATGTATGCCAATTGTTTGATTGGAAAAAGGGAAGATTATGTTAATGCCTAATCGTTTTACAGATGCAGAATCAAGTATAATTAATATATCTGCACTAATCATTAATGATCTATTGGAATTTCAAATACTTGAATATCAACAATTATTAACAACAATTGAAAATAAAATCGGTTCAAGCGCAATAACAAACTTTCCATATGCATTGCTATTATTGTATTCATTAAATAAGATTGAATATTTACAAGATATTGATAGTTTGAGGTTGAAATAATGCAGTTAAGTAGGTTATACGCAAATAAGAAGTTTAAAACGATTGTATTCAACTTTAATAGTCTAAATGTTATTATTGGAAGAATATTTAATCCAGAAGTTGAAGGGAAAGATACTCACAATTTAGGAAAAACAATACTAGTTGAGATTATAGATTTCATGCTTCTTAAAGGTATCTCAAACAAATCGAAGTTCTTTCTAACAAAAGGACGGTTTATTGGTTATGAATTCTATTGTGAAATATTATTAAATACTGGAAACTATCTTCTAGTTAAGCGTTCAGTTGATTCTCCTTCAAAGATATCCTTTAAACTGCTTGATGAACGCTTGAACAACAATATTTTTGAAGTTTTATGGGATTACGAAGATGTTGCCTTTCAGGAAGCCCGAAACATATTAAATACGTATCTTGCGTTTGATATTCTTCCAAATGTTTCATTCAGAAAAACAATAAACTACTTCCTGAGACATCAAAGTGATTATATTGATGTTTTTAAATTAAGTAAATTTAGAGGGCTTGATAAAGATTGGAAACCATATTTGTATCAGTTAATGGGTTATGATAGTTTTGAGGTCGAAAAAAAATATGATGCAGAGAAAAGGAAAGAAGATTTAAAATCTCGAGTAAATATTTTAGAGAGTGAAGCTAGTATTTCCACATCTGAAAAAGATAAAATTGAGGGGTTGCTATCTATAAAAAGAGATGAAATTGAACGTAATAAGCAAAATATCGATAGTTTTAACTTTCAATCAAAAGAGTTGGAAATTAATAATGAACTTGTAGAAAAGATTGATACACAAATACAAGATTTAAATACTGTACAATATAGATTATCAACCGAAATATCTAAATTAAAGAAATCACTTGAAGCAGAGCCGGTACTTGTTGATCTTGAAAAAATAAAAGAACTTTATGATGAAATTAACATTTATTTTCCAAATCAAGTTATTGTTGAATACGAAAGGTTGTTAGAATTTAATAAGCAAGTATTTCTCGAACGAAAAGGTATTCTTGAAGAAAATCTTATTAATTTACAGAAAGAGCTTGATGAAGTTCATGTCAATCTTGCTGAGTTACATATTGCAAAAAAACAAAACCTTGAAATACTAACTGAAAAGTCAACTTTTGATAATTTTAAAAAATGGCAAGTAGATTTATCAAAACTTCAATCAGAAGTGTTGTATCTTGAAAAAAAGCTCGAATTAGTTGATGAAGCAACAAAATATTATAATCAAATTTCTGATTTAGAAAAAGAAATCAATGAATCCATCAGAGCTATTTCTTCACAGTTAGATCTTCAAAAGCATAAAGAACTTCGTAAAACATTTAACAATATTATTAATGATGTATTAAATACAAATGCACTTTTATCAATGAAAGTAAATAAAGAAGGAAATATCGAGTTCGAGGCTACAATACAAAGACCGGAAGATCAAACAATAACGGAACAAGATTATGGAACATCATACAAAAAATTACTGTGTATTGCTTTTGATCTTGCCTTACTTGTAGAGTATAGTAATAATTCTTACTTTAGGTTTTCATATCATGATGGTGCTTTGGAGGGATTAGATAACCGGAAAAAAATTGCTTTCATTAAAAAAGCAAGAGAGTTATGTGCTAGTTATAACTTACAGCACATCATTACTCTTATTGATAGTGATTTGCCTAGAGATATGAATGGAGTCATTATTGATTTTAACAAAGATAAATATATCCTTGAGCTCAATGATAAAGACGATTCAGGAAGGCTTTTTGAGTTTTCTTTCTAATTTTCATCCAACATCCCCACCCGCGTTAGGCACATTCAAAGTTTGCTTCGGTGTTGCAACACCGAAGCAAAAACAAAATGGTGGCGACAATTTTTGCCGCCATTTTGGTCGGAGGCAGTGCCGGAGCTTTGAATACGCCGACCCCGAGCGTAGTCGAGGGGGAGCGCCCAAAAAACAAAAGCTTCTTTTAATATTACGTTCCTCTTTCCAACTGTGAGATGCTATAATATAAACCCTCAAAAAAAGGCATTACATGATAATCAGTGCAAGTCGACGTACAGATATTCCTGCGTTCTTTGGCAAATGGTTTATGAATCGCCTCAAAGCTCAGGAAGTGTTAGTACGCAATCCTATGAACAGCAATCAGGTTACTCGAATACAATTAACTCCGGAAAATGTTGAGGCTATCGTATTCTGGACGAAAGACCCTGCAAACTTTTTGCAGTATCTTGATACAATACATGAGATGGGCTATGTGTTTGAAGAGCTGATTCGGATTGGCGCAGAGCAATCGAATGAAGAGGCAGGCGAGCACTTTACGCCGCGCGAGGTTATCAAGCTGATGGTTAATCTGCTTCTTTCGCCGGAAACAGACTTGCGAAAAGCCATGTGGTTAAAACCATTTACGACCCTGCGCGCGGAACGGGAAGAATGCTCTCGGTAGCAAAAGACTATATTCATCAGCTCAACTCTGAGGCTCAACCGCATTTGTTCGGACAGGACTGGAATGATGAATCCTACGGCATTTGTCGGGCGGATATGCTGATCAAAGGTGAAAATCCGGAAAATATCAAGCCGGATTGTACTTTCAGAAAAGACGGCTTCCCTAAAGATAAATTTGACTATATGCTGGCAAATCCGCCCTTTGGGGTCGAGTGGAAGCAACAGCAAAAAACGATTGAGGACGAACGCTCTGCGCTCGGCTACGATGGACGGTTTGGAGCAGGGCTTCCGCGTATCAATGACGGCTCATTGCTTTTTCTACAGCACATGATTTCTAAAATGCGTCGCCCCGAAGATGGCGGCAGCCGTATCGGGATTGTTTTTAACGGCTCGCCCTTGTTTACAGGAGATGCGGGAAGCGGCGAATCCGATATTCGTCAGTGGATTATTACGAATGACTGGCTTGGAGCCATCGTTGCGCTGCCGGATCAGCTTTTCTATAACACAGGCATTTCGACATATATTTGGATTATCACCAATCGAAAGGAAGAACGCCGAATAGGAAAAATCCAGCTCATTGACGCGCGGGAGTTTTATATCAAAATGCGCAAGAGTTTGGGCAATAAGCGCAACCAGATTGGCGACGGCGAAGAGAACCGACCCGATCAGATTAGCGAAATCAGTCGGATATACGGCAATTTTACTCATGATGAAAAAGATGAAAAAAAGGAAGTGATTGTCTCCAAAATTTTTGACAACGAGGATTTCGGCTACAACAAGATTACCGTCGAACGTCCGCTTCGTCTTAATTTTCAAGCAAGCGCGGAACGGATTGCATTACTGGATGATAGTAAAGCGTTTCAGAAAATCGCAGAGAGCGCTAAAAAGAATGAAACGATTCGCCGGCAGGAGATTGAGGCAGGCATTAAACGCCGGAAAGCAATCAAGGAGATGCTTCAGGACTTAGAAAAAGAAACTGCGGGTAAACTGTTCAAAGACCGTATCGATTTCTTAAAAGAACTGAAAGCTGTTGACCGGAAATCAGGCGTACGCCTTTCAGCTTCCGAATTAAAAGCCGTTTTGGAAGCTTTGAGCAAAAAAGACGAAACTGCCGAAATCTGTCGGGATGCCAAGGGCAATCCTGAGCCGGACAGCGACCTGCGCGATACGGAAAATGTGCCGCTCAAGGAAAACATCGAAGACTATTTTAAACGGGAAGTTTTACCCCATGTACCCGATGCTTGGATTGACCATAAGAAAATCAAGGTGGGCTATGAGATTCCGCTCAATCGCCATTTTTATCGATACGAACCGCCTCGACCATTGGAAGCAATTACCGCCGATGTTAAAACGCTGGAAAAAGAGATTATGGCGATGCTCGCAGAAATTACCGGCAGCGCGGAGGGCTTAAAATGAGCGCGCTGTACAAATCCTATCAAAAACGCCATTTACTTGAATAAAATCTAGTCAAATACATGAATAAAATCTAGCCAAATATATGAATAAAATCTAGCCATTTGCGTGAATTTGTGATAGAATACAAATGAGGGTATGCTATGAAAAAATATCTACCGAGAATTGCCGATAAGCTTTTGCAAGATAGACTGGAAGCGAAGGGAGCTGTTTTGATTGAAGGACCGAAGTGGTGCGGAAAGACTACAACGGCTAAAAAAATTGCAAAAAGTGTTTTGGCGATGGACGAACCGGATTTAACAAAGGAATATCAGAGTATAGCGGAGCTTTCGCCAAGCCTGTTGCTGAAAGGCGATGCGCCGAGGTTAATTGACGAATGGCAAATTTCGCCTAATCTTTGGAATGCCGTACGCTATGAAGTAGACCAACGGAATGAACTCGGGCAATTTATTTTAACCGGCTCGGCGGCGCCGCTGTGCATAGATGAATCGATGCACAGCGGCGCCGGACGGATTTCGAGGCTTTATATGCGTCCCATGAGTCTGTATGAGTCGGGAGATTCCTCCGGAGAAGTTTCGCTGGAAAGCATGTTTAAAGGTGAAGAGATTAACGCAATCTGTAACACGAGCTTAGAAAAAATCGCTTTTTTGACGTGCCGCGGCGGTTGGCCCAAGGCGGTGGGCTTAAAGGAAAAGCCGGCATTGTTTCAAGCGATAGATTATTTTGAAACTCTTGTCTCCAACGATATTAGCCGAGTTGATTCGGTCAAGCGTGATAAGGAAAAAGCAAAGCGCCTCTTACGCTCATACGCGCGGAATGTCGCGACACAGGCGCCGCTGGAAACAATCCGACAAGACCTGCTCGCCAATCATGCGGATACATTTGATAGCGGCACTTTGTATTCTTACATAGATGCCTTAAAAAAAATCTTTGTAATTGAAGACTGTCCTGCATGGAACCCTAATTTAAGGTCTAAAACTGCTATTAGAACAACCGATACTCGATATTTTGCAGATCCATCGATTGCGACGGCGGCGTTGGGGGTTGCGCCCCAAGATTTGCTGTACGATTTAAACACAATGGGACTCATCTTTGAAAACTTGTGCGTGCGAGATTTAAGAATTTACGCAGATTATTTGGACGGCTCGATTTATCATTTTAGAGATAAGTCAGGTTTAGAATGCGATGCGGTTTTGCGCCGTCGAAACGGCTCTTACGGCTTAATTGAAATAAAGCTGGGCGGCGATTCTGCCATTGAAGAAGGCGTTAAAAATCTACAGTCGTTAGCCTCGAAAATAGACACCGACAATATGCCGGAACCTTCTTTTATGCTGATTTTATGCGCAAAACTTCCTTACGCCTACAAGCGAAAAGACGGCATTTATGTCGCCCCGATTACGCGCTTGAAGCCGTAGGTTTATTAAAGTGAGAGGAAATAAGATAATGGGAAGGAGAATATAGATGATGAGCAAGCCCTATCCAAAATACAAACCCTCCGGCGTGGAATGGCTGGGCGATGTGCCGGAACATTGGGAAGTGAAGAAACTAAAGTGGGTATATCAAGGGATAGGAAGTGGTGACGGCATTTCTCCAGATGATATTGATGTTGATGGAACATATCCTGTTTATGGTGGTAATGGAATAATGGGATATACTGAATCACACAATTCAAACGTTACGGATATAATAATAGGACGTGTTGGTGCGAAGTGTGGCAATGTTTATCTAATCAATGGTCCCAAATGGATTAGTGATAATGCATTAAGATTAAAAATTCGTGGAGTAGATTTGAAGTATCTTGCTTTACTTCTAGAACATAGAAACCTAAATCAACTTGCAAACCAAAACGCACAACCACTAATAACTGGAAGTATGGTTGCTAATCAATTTTTACCTCTCCCCCCACTGCCCGAACAACAAGCAATAGCTGGTTTTCTCGACCGCGCAACCGGACGCATTGATGCGCTTATCTCCAAAAAAGAACGGCTATTGGAATTGCTTGCCGAACAGCGCGCGGCGCTGATTTCTCGCGCAGTCACCAAGGGCTTGAATCCGGCGGTTAAGTTAAAACCCTCGGGCGTGGAATGGCTGGGGGATATTCCGGAACACTGGGGAAATATCGCACTAAAATGGGCATCTGTACGCTATTCAGGAGGTACTCCAGACAAATCCATTCAGGAGTACTGGGAAAATGGTACAATTCCTTGGTTAAATTCCGGAGCCGTTAATGATGACTATATTACTGAACCTTCTGAGTATATAACCAAGGAAGCGTTTCAGAACTCTAGTGCAAAGTGGATACCTAAAGATGCATTGGTAATGGCTTTGGCTGGACAAGGGAAAACAAAAGGTATGGTAGGTCAACTTGGGATTAGGACTACCTGTAATCAGTCAATGGCAGCCATTATTCCAAATGAAAAGTTAAATTCGCGAATGTTATATTGGTGGCTTACAAATAACTACACAAACATTCGCAACCTTGCTGGGGGTGAAGCACGAGACGGACTCAATTTGGACTTATTAGGATCAATTCCTGTCCCTCTCCCGCCACTCTCCGAACAACAGGCATCGCCGCGTATCTCGACCTCGAGACCGCGAAGATCGATGCCCTTTCAGCAAACGCTAAGCGCTGATGTTATTTCTCCGGAAAAAGCTTCTATTGAAATGTTACAGAATTATCAACTTATAGGTTTTGGATCAGGAATTTTTGATGAGAAACATCATTCAAGTATTCTATCCTTTGCAAGTAATCTTAATCAATGTAATCATAAGAAAGTCTTTATTTTTTCTACAAGTGGAATGGCTAGAGAGAAACTCGGACATAATTCTGATCCGTATAACGCGTTACGAGATATTCTTAAAACAAAAGGGTGTGATATAATTGGTGAGTTTAATTGCGTAGGGCTCAATAAAAATAGTTTTTTAAAGTTTTTTGGCGGGATGAATAAAAACAGACCAAACAAAGAAGATATTAAAATGGCGATATCTTTTGCTGAATCATTATTGCCATTATATGATTAACAGCATTCGCCTAACACCCGCTTCAACTTGCTAAGTCCTTTCAGACACAGCAAGGTAGATTAAGCAAATATTAAGTTGATGCTTTGCGGCGCAAAGTGGTAAGGAGAAAATATGGCATTATATAATCTTAAAGATAAAAAACTTAGTTTTATTAAAGAAATACCGTTTAAACTGGAAAAAGATATACAAAACATTTGTGAACAAAATATGTTCGAGCTGTTGAATTGTAAGTTTATCAGATCTGAATTTTCGATTGATAATTTTAGATTAGACACTTTGGCTTTTGATGAAAATACATCATCTTTTGTTATTATAGAGTATAAACGAGATAAAAATTTTAGTGTTATTGATCAAGGTTATGCATATCTCGCATTAATGTTGAACCATAAATCAGATTTTATTCTGGAATATAATGAAACAACAGGAAAAAATCTTAAAAGATCTGATGTTGATTGGTCTCAATCGAAGGTGATTTTTATTGCTCCCTCTTTTACAAATTATCAAAAAGAGGCAATAGGGTTTAAGGATTTACCGATTGAATTGTGGGAAATTAAAAAATATGGAAATGATACTATTTATTTTTCTCAAATTCAAACGAAGGGAACAAATGAATCAATAAAAACAATATCAAAATTAGACAAAACAATCGAGGCTGTTAATAAAGAAATTAAAGTATATACAGAAAATGAGCATATAGACTTTGCAAGTCAAGAAATTAAAGAGTTATATGAAAAAATAAAAAGTATGATTTTGAATATTGGTGATGACATTTCAATTAAACCAACAAAATTGTATATTGCATTTATTAGAAAAACAAATATTTGTGATATTGCAATACAAAAAAATCAATTGAAGATATGGCTAAATATTGCTTTTGGAAGAATAGAAGATTCAAAAAATATTACTCGAAATGTTTCAAATGTAGGACATCACGGAAATGGTGATTATGAAATAACTGTTTCTGATGATAATGATATAGAGTATATTATAAGCTTAATCCGGCAAGTTTATAATCAAAATATATAGGAAAATTTGGCTAACGCCTGATTTCAACCTAACAGACGCCCTTTCGGCACACAAAAAAGAATTAAGGAGAACGTTTATAATGAATAGTGAGTGGAATGATATTTTTCATTTCTATGTATCTAGAATAATTAGTCCGGATGGCAGAGATACTTTTGAAAGTAGTACTCAATTAGTTAGTGATATAATAGACATGGCGAAAATTGATCAGTCTCATACTGTAATTGATATTGGATCCGGCTGGGGCAATGTGACTATGCCATTATCAAAAATAGCAAAAAAGGTAATTGGTATAGAATTAGATAAAAAGAATATAAAAGAAGCTCAAAAACGAGCAGAAATGGCTGATATTAAAAATATCGCATACATTCATGGTTCATTTGAAAATCCAAAATACTCTGAAAAAGCTGATAGGGTTATAAGCTCATTAGTATTTCATCAAGTAAAACCGGATAAAAGAGAGAAGTCCTTATTAAATGTAAAGAAGCTTTTGTCTGAAGATGGAATGTTTATTTTGTGCGATACTTTTATGTTTTTTGATTCGGAAAACGACAGTACGCTTTTTAATAAAGTGTATAGATATTTATTGCCTAAAACGACACCGGTAAAAATATATGAAAAATATATTAAACCACACATGGAAAGCGATTTTGACTATGTATATACATGGGAGGACATGAAAAAATATACGCCAAAAGAAAATTGGTATTATAGCAAAACCGAATTGGAGACAATATTAAAAAAAATAGATATGAAAATAATTGAAGAAAAAGTATTTAGCCCGTTTTTTGGAATAGTTGTAATCAAGAATGAAGGCTGATACGAAATTTTGTTATGAATGGCTACAGCTATTTGAATGACTTATGCTTGTAGAAAGTTATTGTGAAATTTTCCGGTGAGTTAGTATGGTAAAATGTGTGGTTGTGGGGTATAATTGAGGGGAGAAAGTGTGTTAAGTGGACTGCCTTACGGCAACAAAGAGAAAAAAGACGAAGAGAAACCGCTATCGGAAATAATCAAAGTTATCAACGAGCGCTTCGGCACCGACTTTACCGAAGAAGACCGACTGTTCTTTGAGCAAATCAAAGAACAGGCAGAAAACGACGAACGCATCATTCAAACCGCTTTGGCAAATCCATTGGATAAATTTGAACTTGGAATCAAAGCAATGATTGAAAGTTTGATGATGCAGTGCATGGCAGAAAACGACGACATTGTTACTCGGTATATGGACGACAGTAAATTTCAAGAAGCGATATTCACGATTTTGGCGAAGGAAATTTATAAGAACATATTGAGGAAGCAAGGGTAAAAACCGCTGTGTAGATTTTTTT
>Ga0208940_1001196_pt1 | contig 28504 bp, 26 predicted proteins | sample AD_JPNNA6_MetaG_FD_184445 | JGI IMG/M metagenome (GOLD analysis project Ga0208940, IMG submission 184445) | Active sludge microbial communities of municipal wastewater-treating anaerobic digesters from Japan - AD_JPNNA6_MetaG (SPAdes) (version 2) | ecosystem: Engineered > Bioreactor > Anaerobic... | reverse complement strand
ACCGACGGGAGCAGGGTCCTTACAACCAAAAGGTTCATCAAGTATTAGTCTCCTTCCGGCCTTAAGACTATAAACATCCATCTATCTGCGTTTTGATCTGAAACATTCTGTTCGACTACAGTTTTTGTATCCTGGTCAAAAATTCTTTGGCATTCCATAACATTGGCCCTTTTTTTGCACCGCAAAACTGTCTTTAATCAACTACTTTTTTCTTCAGATACTTATTGAGTAAATAATACGTTTAGTTAATAATTCTAATAATATAAATATTATGTCAGGTAACAGGAAACTACCGGGATTATTCCTTATAGCATCTATTCTTACGGGTACGCTGCTCATGAGCAGCTGTGTGAAAGACCCCACCCTGCCTGTCCTAACCACGGATGAGGCAATTGAAATCACAACCATTTCAGCCACTGTTGGCGGTAATGTCACAGAAGACGGTGGCGCAGAGGTTACGGCCCGTGGCGTTTGCTGGGGCACCGCAGCCATGCCGACCCTTGAAGATAATTTCAAAGCGTCCGGCACCGGTCCGGGGAAATTTTCCTGTATCATTGACGGCCTGGATCCGAATACTGAATATTACGCCAGGGCATACGCCGAAAACAGTGTAGGTGTTGCCTATGGCAATGAGGTGATTTTCACCACGGGAATTGCACCGCCATCAGTGACCACAGGGCAGGTGACGGGCGTGACAGACAACAGTGCCATATGCAGCGGCACTGTAACCTACAACGGGGGTGCCCCTATCACTGAAAAAGGTGTTTGCTGGAGCCCCTCGCCCGATCCTGATCTGGGTGATTCTCACGTTTCTGTGACCACAGGATCGGAGATCTATTCCGGTACATTGACCGGCCTTACGTCCGGGACGAGGTATTATGTACGGGCTTATGTAAAGAACGAAGGGGGAACAGCCTACGGAGAGCAGGTCGTGTTTGTCACTAAAGTGGCTGACATAGAGGGTAATCTATACGGTACGGTTTATATCGGTGATCAGGTCTGGATGACAGAAAACCTGAAAACAACCAGGTTTAATGACAGTTCAGTTATTCCGGTTGTTGCAGACGATTCAACATGGGTGCACCTCGAAACACCAGCTTACTGCTGGTTGCGGAATGAGATACAATACAAGGATATATACGGTGCGTTGTACAACTGGTTTACTGTCGAAACCGGGAAGCTTTGTCCTTCAGGCTGGCACGTTCCTACGGATGACGAATATAAAATTCTTGAACAAACACTCGGCATGGCTGCTGACCAACTCAATTTACTTGAGTGGAGAGGAACTGACCAAGGTGCGAAGATGAAAAGCACGACGGGTTGGGCTAACGGCGAAAATGGAACAAACATAAGTGGGTTTTCAGGCCTCCCGGGAGGATATAGGTGGGCAAAAAACGGGGCATTTAACGGCATCGGGATGATAACCTATTGGTGGAGTTCTGAATACAATAATAGTTATGGATGGTACAGACGTCTTGATGGCACAAATATAGACGTATATAGAATGTACACCTCAAAGACAGGTGGCAAATACATCAGATGTATAAAAAACTCAGACTAATGTTTCTTCCTTTCTCAGGGAACAAAATCAAAATTAATAAGTATAAATCAATAGAAATACGTTGAACTGTAAATACAAAATTATGAAAAAAGGTTTAAATTATTTTGTAATAGTATGCTTCATTGCTACAATGGGGATGTTCCATGGTTGTAAAAAAGCAACCATCCCGGAATTAACCACCGTGGCAATAAGTGATGTTGGCCTAACATCAGCTGTCTCTGGCGGAACCATAGTCACTGACGGTGGCGAGGACATTACCGTAAAGGGTGTGTGCTGGAGCACCTCAACAAATCCAACCATTGCGGACACTAAGACGACCGATGGTACTGGTTCAGCCAATTTTACAAGCAATATAGTTGGTTTGTCAGAAGGAACAACCTACTATGTGCGTGCATATGCCACTAACGAAGTTGGAACTGCTTATGGAAATGAGCTCACCTTTACAACTAATGAGGTTACAGGTGCTGTGCTGACAACCACAGAAGTATCGGCTGTAACATCTTCATCTGCAGTCGCAGGCGGAAATATTACCGATGATGGAGGCGGAAATATAACTGCCAGGGGTGTCTGTTGGGGTACATCTCCAAATCCTACTGTTAATAAAACAACTGACGGGATTGGCGCAGGAGATTTCACCAGTAATATTACCGGACTGTCAGATGGAACAGTCTATTACTATCGTGCCTACGCCACCAATAGTACAGGTACCACCTATGGTCAGGAATTTAGCTTTATTACTCCCGTAACTGACATCGAGGGAAATCTCTACGAAACTGTGAAGATCGGAGATCAGGTCTGGATGGCCGAAAACCTTAAGACTACCAAGTACAATGATGATAGTACCATACCGAATGTGACTGAAAATGCCGAATGGATTGTACTTGCTGATGATGCATATTGCTGGGCTCAGAACAATGAGGCAACTTACAAGCCGCTTTACGGTGCACTTTATAATTGGTACGCAGTGGAAACAGGGAAGCTTTGCCCTGCCGGTTGGCATGTGCCAACTGATGCCGAATTTGCAACTTTAGAAATCAGTCTCGGGATGACCGCGGAAGAAGCCGCGCTAACTGATTTCCGCGGTGCTGATGAAGGTAAGGAGTTGAAAAACACCGCAGGTTGGGCTGAGGGCGAGAATGGCACCAACACAAGCGGATTTTCAGCACTACCTGCAGGATATAGGGCACATGCAACCGGCATATTTGAAGGACTTGGCATGATCACCTATTTCTGGACGCAGACAGATATGGGATCAACTGCAACATATAGGCGTCTCGACGGTGACAACGATAAGGTATTTAGAGACAAAACGTACAAAACCGCAGGAAAATCTATTAGATGTGTAAAGAACCAATAACTATATAATATATTATTAGCAATGAGGCTATCTCAAAAGGATAGCCTCATTGTTTTAAATTGAGTAGGGGCAGCTGATAATCTTAAGCAAACATTAATTGTGGGTTAATTGTATATCTTTGAAAAAAGGATCATGAAAAAAGTGTTTTTGATACTTTCAGCTATTCTGTTTATGGGCTGCGCAGGAAATGAAACAACAATGAAAAAGGCGATATTTCTTCATCACAGTACCGGCTACTCCATATGGCTAGGCAGAACGAATAATTACGTTTATAAGATTACCAATAAGGGTGATGTCCAGAAATATATTGACAGATATAACAGGACGAATAAAACTAATTATCAGATCACAGAGAGGTTTTATCCAAAGAAGGAGCCATACGGCTGGAAGAACTATCCATACGACTATTATAACATCTGGGTAAAAAATTCCGGAAAAGAACCTTATCTGGAAGAAGCTACTCTTGAGATCCTGACAGGGGAATATGACCTGATCATATTCAAGCATTGCTTCCCTGTCAGCAGAATACAACCAGACTCAGGTACACCTGATATTGATTCAGAGATTAGAAGCCTTGAGAACTATAAATTACAATATGATGCACTTAAAGAAAAGATGCATCAGTTCCCTGATAACAAGTTTATTATCTGGACCCCTGCTGTCAACACCCAAAAGCTCATGACCGAGGATGAAGCCATCCGGACACGTGAGTTTCGTGACTGGGTAATAAATGAGTGGGACGTAAAAGGTGATAATATTTTTGTCTGGGATTTCTATTCCTACGAAACTGAAGTGGGTCTTTATCTTGCAGAAAAGAATGCTGTCTCCTCTGAAAATTCGCATCCAAATGTCGAATTTGCAGAAGGTGTTGCTCCTCTTTTCGGACAGTTCATCATTGACGTATTTGAATCAAGAGTCGAATAACTCGGGTTCCCCATATCGCCTCTAAGAGATGACTTTAAGATATATAATCGAGCGGCTCACATTAGCTTTCATTGCCAAAGCCGGCAGCAAAACCAGAATCAGATACTGGCGGAAGCAGGGCATGAAAATAGGTGATAATTGTTTTATCAATAATGTTAACTTTTCAACAGAACCATATCTTATTGAGATCGGTGATCACGTTGCAATTGCCGCAGGAACCGACTTCATTACGCATGACGGTGCTATTTGGTGCTTTCGGGACGAAATTGAAAATGCCGATGTCTTCGGCAAAATTAAAATCGGTAATAATGTGTTCATTGGAAACAATTGCACAATCTTGCCAGGCACCACTGTCGGAGACAACTGTATCATTGGAGCCGGAAGTGTTGTTCGAGGCAACTTCCCCGAAAATTCAGTTATAGTTGGCAATCCCGCTAAAGTAGTAATGCCAATAAGCATGCAAAAGTTATTTTATCTGCAGAATCCGAATTTTTTTACTATCAGAAATCTTGGTCCCAAAGAAAAGAGAAAAATTATAAAGAGTCATTTCAACATTGAATAAAAAAGGCGATCTATAAGATCGCCGTATATGTGTTGACATCCTAGTAAAAATTCTTAATAAATCCATTCCAACCCACATAATATAGCCATTCAATAACCTCTGGTAGTAGGTCGAAAAGTTTGATTTTTAAAGGCCACTTACCGAAAAGGGCAAGATAGATTTTTTGTACCTCTTAAATCTGGCAATGTTCTTGTTTAAATTCACTTAAGCTATTTAGTCGACCCTTATAAAGTACCTATATTGTTGATATCTAATGAGATGGTCTGATGAGACTGGACAATCTTTTTATCAAAGTTAATTGGTTATGTTGAAAAGAGGGGGTTTGGGGGAGACTCATAACTTGATTTTTTGTTAACAAATCACGCAGCCATCTGATATACAAGCATTGGCGGGTTATTCCCTATTGAAGAATGATCCCGTCTTTCATTGTAATACTGAATAAACTGTGAACAGATATGGTATAGGTCACTTCCGGTTTCAGGCCTCTCAAGATAGATCTTCTCGTATTTGATCGTTCTGAAAAACCGCTCAATATAAACGTTATCAATTGCCCTGCCTTTGCCATCCATAGATATTCTGACTGTTTCAAGGCTTTTTACATATCCGATATATTCATCCGAGGTAAACTGGCTGCCCTGATCAGAGTTTATTATCTCAGGCCGCCCGTATCTGTTCACTGCCATTTTTAAAGTATTAACAACCCATTCAGCTTCCATCGTGTTCGACAAGCTCCATCCCAGGATACATCTGCTGTATACATCCATAATGGCCAGAAGATACATGTACCCTCTGACCATGGGGATATACGAGATATCCAGAGACCATACCTGGTTGGGCTTTTGTATTGCCAGATTACGGAGCAAGTAGGGGAATTTATATTTGGCAGGGTCAATGATGGTGGTACGTGGCCGGCAATATACCGTCTTTAATCTCATGATCTGCATAAGAGTGCGTACATGACACCGACCTACCTGATGACCCTTTTTCTGCAACTCACGAGCCATCCGTCGCGTTCCTCTTGTGGGATCCTCAATGTACAGCTTATCAAGCGCCTCCATTAACTGCAGGTCCTTGTTACTGGCTTTGGATGGCGTATAGTAGAGCGAGCTCCTGGCAACACCAAGAAGTTCACATTGATGACATAGGCTCATGGGGCCTTCCTCCCGGTCGATCATCTTTCTGCGTGTATCCAGTGGTATTATAAAACCTTTTTTTTTAACCAGTTGATGTCTACCGACAGTTGCCCGATCTGATGAACCAAGTCCTCATTCTCTTTTTTAAGCTTCTTTACCTCGGCGGACCCATCCTTCCCGGTGTCGAAGACTTTTCCGGCACCCGCAAGGAACTCTTTCTTCCAATGCGTGATCAGGTTCGGATGAACCTGGTAGATCTGAGCGAGCTCAGATATGGTCTTGATCTCTTTTATTGCCTCTATGGCAACCTTGGCTTTGAACTCAGCTGTAAATGTTCTTCTTGACTTTTTCATATGACAGAAATTTTAAAGTTATTAAAATCCTGTCCAGTTTTTTTAGACCATCATACTAATGATATAAGTTAATATTAATGTTTGTCAGTTTGCAGGCTTTTTGGTAGATTCGTTAAAAAGCATGCAAAATGATAGGCAAAACTGACAAGAATCCGCAATTGAATGTTTTCAGAACTCCATTGGTGAGTGTGATAAATATGAAGCATGAGTTAGTAGAATTGGCTCAGCGAATTGACTGGAAATCAATAGAAAAGGATTTTGCGCCTTACTATTCTGATATGGGCCGCCCGGCAGTAGCGGTTCGTAAGATGGTCGGTTGCATGCTACTAAAGCAGATGTTCGGTCTGTCGGATGAAGCATTTGTTGACCGTTGGGTTGAGAACGTTTACTGGCAATACTTCTGCGGTGAGACTTATTTTCAATTTGATAAGCCATTTGACCCGAGTGAATTTGTACACTTCCGCAAGCGCCTTGGTACAGATGGAGCGGAAAAGCTTCTGAAACTCAGCATAAGTCTATTTGAGAAGAAAGAAGTAGAAGAGAAAGAAGTACTCATTGATACCACGGTTCAGGAGAAGAACATTACCTATCCCACAGACGCTAAGCTTCATAAGAAGATAATAGGGGGCTGCTGGAAGATAGCTGAGAAAGAAGACATTGCCTTACGTCAGAGTTACAGTCGCACTCTTGGTCAGCTGATGATAGATCAGCGGTTCCGGGAGCATCCCAAAAGGAGGAAGAAGGCAATGGCTGCAGCCCGAAAGATAAAGACCATTGCCGGTCGCCTGGTAAGAGATGTTGAGAGGGGGCTTGACAACAAAGACCGTCTTGAGGCATATGATGAACAGTTGTGGCTGTACTACCAGGTACTGGGTCAAAAGCGAGACAGCAAGAATAAGATCTATAGCTTTCATGCACCGGAGGTAAGCTGTATCTCCAAGGGTAAGGATCACAAGAAGTACGAGTTTGGAAACAAGAGTGGCTTTGTGATCACAAAAAAAAGCGGCATCATCATTGGCGCAATGGCTTTTGAGGATAATCCATATGACGGTCATACACTGCAGCCTCAGCTGGAGCAGGTATCAGATCTGATGGGCAGGTTGCCGAAATTGGCATTGGTTGACAGAGGTTATAAGGGACGCAAGACCATTCTTGGGGTAGAGATCATGATGCCAGGCTCTGGTAAGGGAAAAACAGCCTATGAGAAGCTCAGGGACAGAGCCCGGTTCAGGCGAAGGGCTGCTGTTGAACCGGTTATCGGACATCTCAAGAGTGATTATCGGCTGATTAGGAATTACCTCAAGGGCGTTGAAGGTGACATGATTAATACGATTATGGCAGCAGTTGCCTTCAATATGATGAAAAGACTAAGGCAGATCCGGGAAGCCATTTATTTTGTCCTGGATTTACTGACCGGCAACTGGTCGGTAAAATATGCTACTGTACAGAATTATTGAAAAACATGACTTGTTAAGGGTCGACTATTTACCAGAGTAGTAATTTGACCTAACCTTTAGTCTTTCAAATGCCTTTATCAATCCCATCGCACAGAGAATATTAATGAATGGCATGAATGGTATCCTGTACCTATCATATCCTACAACACCTGTTAAGGCGGCAAAATATAGGATAATAAGAATGAACAATATAAGAATAAGTACTTTGTTCCTGTCAAATAAAAAGGCCCCGTACACAGCAAAAATGTAATTTACTAATAATGACAAACCAAGCAAAACAGCAATTAATAAGCCAGCAAGGGTTTTCCCCCGTACGAAATTAATTGCACGTTTAAATATTCCAGGCCCTCCAAATGGTTCGGGATTTCGTGTCCCTAATTCGACATGAAGCTTTTCAGCAACTTTTTGTGATCCAAGTCCTACGAACATATTGACTGTCCCCATCAGATGTCTCTTGACATATTGAAAAAAATTCGCCCGAATATATTCCTTTGCTACCCCAGTGTAAATATCAGAATTGGCAAAGCTATGACGGCTCACTGTATCAGCCCCTTGCCTCACTGCTACTTCGTGCAATTCACTACGTACTTCGGAGATAGTCCTGCCAGATTTTGAGACCTCCGTAAAAGCCACGTTGTAGAAAAGCAAATTAAAACCAGATATCGAAGATAGCTTGGCTTCACCATGCTTTGAATAATTATGAATTAACCAGGGCGACAAGATTATGAGAAATAGGAGCAAATAAAGAATCCCATTTAATATCCGCTTTAATAATTTAGTTTCTTGAATTACAAGGATTATTAGGATTGCAACTACAGCAAACAGCGATGAAATTGGGCGGATTAATGTTGCTACCCCAAGGAAAATGGCACTTAAAGCAATGTGAAAATTCTTTCGTTCTTGAATATTCTTGCATAAGAAGTATATGGACAACAAAAAAAACAATAAGAAAAGTGTCTCGGTATATAACTCAACCGTCCACACTGCCTGTGTTGTATCTATCGAAAATAGAAACGCTGCTAAGAGCGCTACCTTGCGAGAGGCAGCCAACAATGTGATTTTGTAAACCAAATATAACGATACAAGACTTATGATTATTTGAAACAGTAGAACCAACCAAACACTGGATGCGGAAAAACTGTAGATCAGTGCAACAAACAATGGATAACCAGGTGTTCTGAGAGAGGTGAAATTTTCGAAGGATTTACTTTGCAGAATGGATTCTGCAAGTGGATGATACTCTAGTGCATCCCCAATTATTACTTCATCTCTAACACTGTCTGAATTCCATGGTTGTAGAGAGACAAAGAATATCATGCGATAAACAAAGGCAAGGATAATTATTAACAATAATCCATGACCTTTAATGAACTGCCAGGGCTTACTTTTTTTCATGATACTCTTCTTCGGTGTTGATATTCCAGATATTCTCCTTTGTTTTAAGTCCGGATATAATATTGTTGACTGAGGTAATCGCTGTGAGCATTGAATGGTCCTGATTATTATATTTATGCATTCCGTTTCTGCCGATAAGATACAGATTTTCAATACGGTCGGTATAATCTCTTATCATATCAAATTGAGAATAAGTTCCAAAATATGCAGGATAAGTCTTGGGCACTCTGATAATAGTACTGTCAATTACGTCGCTTTTCTCAATTATGTCTATCTTGTGCAGTTCGGCAATCGCAAATTGGGTAAATTCATCATCAGACATTGACCAGAGCTCATCACCTTCTTTGCAGAAATATTCCATTCCAATCCAAACTTTACTTAAGTCAGATACCATATACGGGGACCAATTGTTGAATATTTGAAGTCTTCCGACCTTAACATCGCGTTCCTGAATATAGATCCAATTATCTGGCACCAGGCCAAATAGTGTCAGCTTGGATGTCTCGTTCTTTATTTTAAGTTTATTAAGCAGTAGACCTACGGTAATGAAATCACGGTACTGAAGACCATTGCTTACCTCTTTTATCTCATCAGGTACGACATCTCCAATGGCAGCTATTAAATCCTTCACCGCCATCGTAGAGAAGAAATACTCACCTTTAATGGTATGCTTTTTAAATTCATTACCAGTTACATATTCAACCTCTGTGACTTTGTTATTAATGATTTGCAGCCCAGTCACTTTTGCATTTTTAATGATCTCTCCTCCCTTTTCCTCAATAAGGGTGGCTACAGTTTCCCACATGTGCCCAGGACCATATTTGGGGTACATGAACTGTTCTATTAGGCTTGTATCAGTATCTTTTTGCTCAATTGTTGAATCCTTCTTGAAAAATGACCTGATAGCATGAAGAATCGCTCTCGATATTGACAGCTCCTTTATCCTCTGAGCCCCCCAATCTGCTGCGATTTCATTACATGGAACCCCCCAGACTTTCTCCGTATAATCTTTAAAAAATGTTTTATAAAGCTCTTTGCCGAATCTGCTGATAAAGAAATCTTCCAGTGTTTCAATATGCTTCACAGGAAATATCTTAATTCTTAGATATGATACGCCAATTTTAAAAATTCGAATGAGGCCAAGATTTGAAATTGTCCTACCGTTTAAAGTTACTGGATAATCGAAGAATTTTCTTAAATAGAAAATACGTGAAAGCCTGTTTCTGATGAGCATTACCCTATCCGTAACCTCAGGATCAGGTCCGTTTGGAATCAATTTAACCTGGGTAGACTTTTTATGATAATGTATCTCCTTCAATATTTCATCCTTTGCCACAGAACCCTGCAAGGGCATAATAGATTGCCACCAATTCATTATCACATCAGATTTTGAAAAGAATCTATGGCCCCCTATATCCATCCTATTCCCCTTGTAGTTAACAGTCTTGGAGATACCACCAATATCAGTGGTTTGCTCAAGTATTATAGGTTTTATATCAGTTCTGTTTACAAGCTCAAATGCGGCTGTAAGGCCTGCTGGCCCAGCACCAATGATAATGGCTGTTTTTGGCATAAAGTGGTTTATTTATTATTAAATAGCAGATACTTTCTGCCGATGAAATTCCAGAGGTAAACAAATATGGCAGTAATAATTTTGGAAAGTAGGTAATGAATTAGAATAAGATCTGTAAATATCCATAATAAAAGCTCGTTCAATCCCAAACCAATCAGACCGATAATACTGAAGAGTAAAAATTCAATTTTCTTATTTTCGATAGACCTTATACTGAAAACCCACTTAATACTTAAGAAATAATTTGTTATTAAACCCAGAATAAAAGCCATAGCGGCAGATAGTAGATAATGTATGTGGAAGATTTCAGTAAGTAAGAATAAGGTTCCAAAATCCACAACGAAAGCGAATCCCCCAACAAATGTGTATCTGAAAAGTTGAACCAGAGTATTCTCCGTTTTATCAAGAAACAGTTTGTCCCGTGCTGCTGAAAGACTCATCATTATCTAAGAAATTAGTAGTTTTAACTGATGCTTAAGCAGGTAAAATGCCAATGATTTATAAATTGTCTTTATCTAAAGATCTTGTTGTAAATTTTAAAACTTCTTTAAGAGATAATTATTGTGTAAAAAGTTTACAGCCAAATAGAAATATGACATTAAGGCATAGATAATTCCTCACCTTGATTAGTTCGTTAGACAAGAACAACCAGTTATGATTTGATTTCACCCTCGGCGCTTATCGATTTACCCTAACGAGCTTTTAATCATCTCCGCCTTCTCTACTGTATCAATCAGTTCAATATTTAGGCCATATTTGCCCAATAAGAAAGCTATGTTATGGTTATTGAATGCTTCTCCCGGTTGAGGCGAAACCAGGGTAAGTAGTCCCTTTGAATTCAATTCAGCCACAGTTGTAGTAATATCCTTGCATCGAAAGCAAACGTGATGAAATCCCCCTCCTCTGTTTACGAAGTTTTGCAATGATAGATTGCCTGCGGTGGGTTCTATTAGCTTAATAGTAATACTGCCTTCCTTTGAAAGAAAAACAACCCTTACAAGCTGACGGGAATTGACCACAATTCCGGTTAACTGACTGTAACCGAAAACACGGTTCCAATAGCTGATGCCCTCTTCCAGATCCTTGACGGCAAATGAAATGTGATCAATAACCATCTATTCCTTCTTGCGGTTAAAAGCTCTCCTGAATTTCTCCTTTGTTACCAACCAGAAGAACTGGAATATTCCGATCAGGTACCTCTTCCAGAGCCTTCTTGGCTCCTGCATCAGTCTGAACAGCCATTCAAGGCCCGTATCCTGCATCCATCGCGGGGCTCTCCTGATCAGACCTGACATAATATCAAAATAACCACCTACCCCGAGTATGTACCTTGCCTCCAGCCTATGCCTGTAGCTTTCAAAAAAGAGCTCTTTCTTTGGCGAGGACATGCCGAGTAGCAAGATATCAGGATTGGCTTTGTTAATAAGGTCAAATATGCCTTTCTCCTCTTCAGGACTGTAATAACCATTACGACTTCCTGAAATTATGATGTTTGGAAATTTTTTTTCAATATTCTTTCGGCACAATGAAAGGATCTTTTCATGTGCACCAAAGAGAAAAACACTCATCCGTTCACGGTCAGCCATGGCAAGAATATCATCGGCAAGGTCAGGAGTAGCCACTCTCTCCGGCACTGGACAACCAAAAGACCGTAGCGCCCATACCACTGACATGCCGTCAATATGAACCAGATCGGCATTATTGATTGTATCCCTGAACTCGTCATTTCTAACAATATCATTTATAGTGGCTGAGTTAACACCAAACTGTGCAATCTGCCTCCTGTTCTTAATACCATGCTCAATGATCGACAAAAATTCGCACCGTCTCAAGGGATTAATCCTGATGTTGAAGATGAATACCTCATCCGGCCCTTCCCCTATAACAACATCTGTAAAATCTGGTGACATTATTCTTGAATACTATATTACTTTGTCTTAATACTACCAGAAACTCACTTCTTCTCCATTCCCGGTGAGCCCTGTCCCTGTTTTATCATTGTCTGGCATCCATTAATACGGTTTAACCTTTAAATAAGCTGCCAGTGATTTAAAATATCTTCCTTCAACCTGTCAGTGGAATACCGTGTAACATGATCGTTTTTCACTGGTTTCTGCAGTTGAGCTGCCTTTAGCATCCCTTTCGCAAACTGTTGTTCGTCGCGGTCTCTGATAATATAACCATTAACTCCTTCAATTATGATTTCATCCACGGAACTGAAATCAGTAGCACATACCGGCACTCCGCATGCAACTGCCTCCATAAGAGCTGTAGGCCATCCCTCTTTGTACGATCCCATTATATACAAGTCCGAAGCATTGAGATATGAAGCTATTTCTTCCCCGCCTTTTTTCCCTGTCAATAAGATTTTATCAGCCAATTTATTCTCTGAAATATACAATTTTATTTTGTCATAATCCTCACCTTCGCCCACCATTATGAACAGCGCATTGTGCAACTGCTTAAGGAATTCCATAAAGCTGTCAATCATGAATTTCCAGCCTTTCCACCAGGCCAGCCGACCCGTAGTTAATACTATAAATGCTCCCTCCGGAAGGTTTAGTTTCAGACGGGCTTTATCCCTGTCACATGGCTTGAAGATAGTTGTATCTATCCTTGTCGGGAATTTAATGACCTCGCGCCCGGCCATTGATCCATTACTTCTCAACAGCATATTCTGAATTGCCTTCTCATCTCCCCTTCCCAGGATTAGACTGGCTACACCAATTTTCTTAAAGAATCTGTCCTCAAACCAGTGCGCCATCAAACCTCCATAACTATATTTGGAATTAACAAGCGGGTTATCCAGTCCTGCAAAAGAATAACAAATATTCCTTTTGCAGTCAGAAAGTGCAAGCAGAGATTCCTGTCTCTGAAGAAAGATATTGTTGATTCCAATGTCCAAAATTCTTTTCCTGTAATATTTGATAAGCAGATAGTTCACAAGCCTGTCAGGAATGATTTTCTTGGTTTTGGTACTATCATATCTTGCCATAGCAAAGAAATCGAACTCGACATTGTTAATTTTCTTTTTAAACCATCTTCCAACAGGGTCATTTCTGGAAGTAGTAATCCCTGCCAGGGCAAGATCACTTCCAAAAGAGGAAATCATATTTCTGGCAAAGGTCAGATAGCCTCCTATCGGAAAATCCTCATAGTTTGAAAAGTCAATTATCAATATTCTATCCTTTGTTCCCATGAACCGGTTTTGCTTGTTATTTAATTATTAACTACCTGACTATAAAGATTGAGGTAATCACTTACCATCCGGTCAATTGAGAAGTGGTTTTCAATTCTTTCTCTGCCCATGTTGCCGAAATGCTTTCTCAGGTTAACATCATCAATCAGCATCTCAATTTTATCCGCCAGGACATCAGGGTCAGAAGGCCTGACCAGAAATCCTGTCAAACCTGCCTTTACAAGCTCTTCGGTACCTCCTCCCGTCGTTGCTACAACCGGCTTCCCAAGAGCCATATATTCAATCAACGAGTTTGAAATTCCCTCAGTAAAAGTTGCCAGGACACATATATCCATGGCATTTATGTATGATTCCACTGCATTTTTCTTTCCTAGGAACCTGAAGTACAGTTTCAAACTTTCATCTACAAGGCTGATAGATCCTTGCGAATCTGTTCCGGTACCAATTGCCACGAAGGTAATATCACGTCTTTTGGCGAGCAGTTGCTGAGCTGCCCTGTAGTATGTCGGGTAATCCTTATGTTTACAGAATGAAGCCACCATACCCACCATATATTCAGTTTTGATACCCAGCTCCTGTCTGACATCATTGGCCGATGTAATCCCGTCGAGCCTGGAGAAATCGAATCCGTTGTATATGACAATACCCTTGCACTTTGGTGCCATATATGCTTTTAATCCGGCCTGCGAATTGCTGACGATAACCTTTGAAAACGGGAATGTCAGCCTGGCTCTGAGCCAGTGATGATTCAGGATCTTCCATTTCAGCGGGACATTGGTGACCATACCATTTATAAGGGGGCAACCGGTCATTCTGCAGACAGGAGCCAGGTAAACAGCGGTCATGCTTTCCCAGCAATGAACCACGTCAGGTTGCTCTTGTTCGATGAGTCTTTTAAACTGCCTGAATACTGAAAGATCCTTACGGGTTTTTCTGATGATTTTAATGATCTCAATACCCAGATCATTGATCTCAGTATAATGGATGGTATTGCTCATAACCACCAGCCTGATTTCAATCCAGGTCATGTGGCTCAAGGCTTTCATAAGCTCCGTGAACCGCCTCTCCTTGCCTCCGGCTCCTAATGTATCTATGACAGAAAGTAATTTCATCTTACACTCATAACAGGATTATGCCGGTTGGCTCATTTTTTTTCGGTTACTAAAAAAGAAATCATCATATACTTGTGTAAACAATCTGAGGTCAAGTCTTTCCCGTACAGTAATGTGTGCGTTTTTTACAATTTCCTGCGCCCTGTCATTATAACTGAGGATAATTTCTTCCAGCTTCCCTGCAATGGCATCTGCAGATCCAGGGGGGATAATATATCCATTGTAATTATCCTTTATAAACATGGCATTATCACTGACATCAGTTAACAGAACAGGGATTCCTGACACCAGATATTCCGACAGTTTGGTAGAAAAGCCGTAGATCGTTCTTTTGTTTATTGGTCTGGGTAGAATCAGCAGGTGGTATTTAAGGAATTCACGCTTCAAATCCTCAGGCTCGATATTCCCTTTATAGTAGACCTTCTCTTTCAGATCAAATTTTTCTGATAATTGCCGGAGTCGTATTTTATCTTCTTCCTCTAATATTCCATATAGATAAAGTTCAATATTGTACCTTGTACTCAGCCTTGAAAGAGCTTCATAGACCAACCCGAATCCTTCCTTCTCGCATTTAATATAGCCTGCAAAACAAATTTTAAAGGTATCGCCATCAAATATGGGCGGATCTCCCATGCCGGCTATCTCTTCAGCATCACACAATATTGGCACCCTGATTATTTTACTTGTATACTTTGAGAAGTACTTTTCAAGACTTGTTGATATAACTGTAATCCCATCGTAGAATACAACCTGAATCTCATTTAAACTAAAGACAATAAGATCTTTCGACGCCTTTAGAAAATATCTAATTACGGGACCCGGTCCCTTTGGCGGTTGTGAAGAGAATGAGATTGCTCTTCTGAGTTCATTGATCTCACAGAAGAATCTGTGCCGTTTCAATAATTTGAAATAAATCAGGTAAATGAAATCCTTCAGAACAAATGTTGTCGGGTAGAGGTAAATGACCTTATCTGCCTCTCCCCGTGAGAGAAATCTGTTTACAGCTACAAGAAAATCCTTGAGGGAATACTTCCGGGGGTTCTTCTTATTGGCAGTTTTCAATGCAAAGACTCCGTTGCGTATCCTCTCCATATCTGAAGGTTCACCTTTAAACTCGGCAAAGGAGCAGAGGTACACGGTAATACCTCCGGCTGTAAGAGATTTTGCAATATTCTGCATTCTCCTTGAACCGGCTGTCTTGCCATTAAGGATCTCTCCAGTTGATATTATGAATACCTCTCGCATTACTTACTAAAACCCGGAATCCTGTTTTCTTTTGATTACCCCGGCATCAGCCCATATACTCCATTATCAGATCACGGGTTTCCTGAATATGAGCTTTCGATGATGCACCAAATAATACCGATTCAATTTTCGGGAATCCGGCCAGATATTCAATGGCTTCCTTTGGCCTAAGAGCACCTGCGGCGAGAACCTGCATGGCGATCGGTCTGAATGTCTTTTCATTCAGGTATCTTTCATAGACCTCTTTTCCACCTGACATCCTGAATCCAATTTTGTTGATAGAACTGGCAATGATCGGATTATGAATACCAACAGAATTCAGAGCATCCAGCAGAGCTGGCAAATTCATTGTAATATAGCCGGGCTCCGCATTATACTTCTTCCTGATATAAGCATCATACTTTTTAAAAACCTCATTTAAACCCAGGCCAAGGATCAGGTCCACGACAACATTCTGGATGAATATGACAGGGGTGTCTATTCCCTTAAACATCTTCATCTCGGCATCAACAAATATCTCCATAAGCTTGATGAAGTCCTTATTCAGATATGCAACTCCCCCTTTGGTGAATGTGCTGAATATGTTGCCTGGTACGTATTGTTTAACGGTCCCAATTATGCCAAGTTCAGTGACTGCATTTGCATACTTATGTGCATATGGCATACACGGGTAGATCTTAAAATTTCTGTATTTGTCAGGATTGGCACGTAAATGATTACAGATGTTGCCAATGCGGTCATGAGTCGTACACATGAATGTATTGATCCCTGTCTCAATAGCCTGATCAAGCACCCTTATTATGGAGGCGTCATCTTTGAAACGTATCGCCTGTTCTCTCGACTTCTCGTCTGACAGGTGGTTTACAGCAAAAAACTGGTTGTCACCGAACAAAACCTTTTCCATCTGTATTTTTACCTTTTTGAATCTTCAATTATTAAATCAATTGTCTCGTCGGTCTTAAGAGCCTGTGCAAAGGAGTTAATCTCTGACTGTTTATTCTTCAGGACGCATTGAATAAAATGGTCAATCTGGGCACTGTACTCCTCGCCTCTCAGATAGAAATTGACCGGAATTGCCAGATCAGTTATATATTTGATCGTCCAGCCCTTCTCCAGATTCTCCCTTTCATTTGCCTCCTTCAAATATATCTTCAACTCTGTTGCATCACAAATGATTTTGCCTTTCTTTCCCATGACCATAAGAGACGTCGACATCTTTCTGTAGGTCTCATCACTCCAATTGGCTGAAAGTACACCGGTTACTCCGCTGTCCAGCGTAAGGATTGAATAAACAGCATCTTCAACTTTCTTTGAATAGATCTTTTTGAGCTGAGATCCGCTGGCCGTGACCGGGAGTCCGATTATTTCCTGAATCAGGTTAATGACATGAGATGCATAGTCGAACAAACATCCCCCGCCTTCCTTTGGGTCTGAGCGCCAGGTCTCTCCCTTTTCACGAACCACCACAGGACCGTAAGCTTCGCCTGTAAAGTGGACAAGCTCACCCAAAATTCCGGCTTTAAGCAGCCTTTTCAGCTCCCTGAATGTTCCGATAAAGTGGTTGTGGAATCCCACCTGGTTAACCACCCCTTTATCTGCTGCTTTATTGACCAGGTCACGCCCCTCCCGGGTAGTCAGACTGAACGGTTTCTCACAGAAAGTGTGAATACCTCGGTCCAGAGCATAACTGACCATTTCATAATGATACTTCGTCGGGGAAGCCACTATCAGGAGATCCGGCTTTTCTGTATCGATCATCTTTTTATAATCATCGTATACCCTGATCGTACTGAATTTTTTGAAGGCTTCCAGCACAATTGATGATGTATCACAAACTCCCACAAGTTCTACGTCCGGATGTGGATTCAATATGGCAGCATGGGACAAACCCATCTTGCCCAGGCCTATTATTCCTGCGTGTAACATATCTGTTTATTAGGTTGTTTTAATAAATTACTTCCCAAAAGTACATGCTTTATAGTCATGCCGGTCATTGAATGCCACATGCCCAACATACAAATTAGTCTAATTAGAAACGGAAATGAAAGGGGAAAAAGTACGCGAGAGATAAAACAGAAATTGATTCTCCTGAGGAATTTCATTGAAACTCTCTTAATCTTTTGTATGTCATTCCTAGATAAGCAGAGACAGGTAGGTTAAAAGACTTTTTTTCCGAAAAACCGGGTGATTGGCTATTATTCGCGTCTGGAATTAAGTTGAAGCTCCTTCTCAAAGATAACTTCGTACAGATAGAGGAAAAAGATATAATATACCATGATTTCAGAGAATTCTCCGATATTAACCCCGAAACCACCATCTTCCAAAATGTTGAAATCTACCAGTAATCGTGGTACTGCGTATGAAAAAATGGTAATTATAGCAGTAACCACGATCCATTTGTTTGGGAAAAGATATTTAAAAACCGGATTTTTAAATTTATGGATAAAAAGTGGTGTAATAATAAATAATACCAGCATCAAGGGATATATTGATCGTTTGAACAGCCTGGCATTGTTTCCGAGGTTATGCACATTGGCTTTACCGGTCAAGTCTCTAAAAAGAGTATCTGAACGGCCTTTAAAATACCTGAGGAAGTGAGCGCCGTAATCAATCTCTTCAAGGAGAACAAACAGTGCAAAGACCGAAAGAAAAGTAAATATGACTTTCTCAATCCTGTTTTTCTTCCTGAAGACCGCCATTACGCATATTACCAGAATTATAATCAGGAGTAATATCTGCAAATTCTCTACAATACCCAGTTCCCAGTTAACTGAAGGACAAACGAGCTCCTGTGTCCATTTCACTCCGGAAAAGTACATTACCAGAAGCGGGATGAGGACCAGAAATGGTATTATCCAATACCTCAAGTGATAACCAGTTTTATTTTGTGATATCAAAGTAAGTATTTTTTAGTTTTTATTATCGGCTACTTCCATGATAACATTAAAAACTTCCCTAGTTTGAAGTGATTGCTTTTCCCAGCTTATACTATCAATAAATGATTGCGCTATTAAAACAGATTCTTCCGGCAATGGTCCCGTTCTCATATGGTCCTTTATTGCAGAGACCACCTTCTCAGGATCATTTACAGGTACTACCGTTATTGCAGCTGTTCGTTCAGCCAAATATTCGGTATCCCCCACCGGAGTGGCAATAACCGGAACGCCAACCGACACCGACTCAAGGTACGCAACCGGGAACACTTCATGATAAGAGGTACGTATGGAAAGATCAACATTCCGGATAAGGAACTGTTTGTCAGGGCCTCTTATTACCCCAAGGAGCGAGACTTTGTCATCCAGCTTTTCTTTTTCTATAAATCCGGAAATCTGTTTCTCCAGATTGCCATTGCCGGCAAAGTACAGCTTAAAGTCCTCGCTTTTCATCCTTCGTATTGCCTCAAGAAGGTCTTTGACACCGTTTTCTTCAATCAACCTCCCCATAAACAGTATCTTGTATGCATCTACTTTTAACTTTTCGCGCAGATCATTGCTCACGTTTGTTTCATCGAAACCTACTACATCCATACCCGGATGGACTACCATAACATGACCATCCTTGAAATTGTATCTTTTATCCAGGTATTTTTTTAACTCATAACCTGCAGAAAGTACCTTATCTGCATTACGTAACACCAGTTTTTCAACATGCCCGTAAATTTTGGCTGCCCATCCAACATGAGCCGGTGTGGCTGCAAAAATATGGACTGTCACGATATAGGGGATACCAAACATTTTTTTCAGAACATATCCGACAAAACCACTTAATGGTGTTTGGGCATTTACCAGGTCGTATCTGGTTCCTCTGATAACCTGCCATAAAGCAATGAAAAAAGAATAAAAGGAAAGTGAGATAGGCTGGAGTGCAAATTCCCCTATAAGAGGTACACTTTTGACCCTGACATTTTCATCATCACTGTGAGAATAACCAGCAATGACCGTAAAGCGGAAATCCTTTTTCAAATAGCTTATTATTTCAGTTACATAAACCTCCATGCCTCCTGAAATAACCCTACCTGATGAGAATGCAGGATAATTCTTACAACCCAGGATAAGTATGTGCTTTTTCATTTACGGTAACCTGTTTTTGGGTTAATAAGCTTGTATATTGACCTATTAACTGTAAGTATCCGGTCAAGAGCTTCTCCTCGTTGAAACTCTCAGATATTAATTCTAAACTGTTCATCCCAAAAGTATTCCTTAACTCTGAGGATTTCACCAGGGTTTCCAGCCTCAGAGTTATCTGCTCAACATCCTTTACGGGCAGAAGATATCCATTATAGCCATCTTTGACCAGGAATCTGTTATCTCCAACGTTGGTAGCTACAATCGGAAGCCCTTCAACCATAGCCTCCATCAGGGAATTAGACAGACCCTCAAAAAGGGAGGTGCTCAGATAAATATCGGAACTTTTGAGAAAATCACCTACATTGGGCGGGTTTATTACAAGGTCCACCTTCTTGCCAAGACCAAGCGAGCTGATTAATGACCTGATTCGAGGCTCCTCCGGGCCATATCCAACTATAATATACCTGATTGATTGATCGGGATTCCTGGTTATCAATTGACTGAAAGCGAGCAGCGAGGTCTTAAAGTCCTTCGCTTTAACAAAACGAGCAACCGTAATTATGTTTAAGTTATCACCGTTCTTTAAAGAGGCGGGTGAATCTGGCCTTGTAATGGAATTATGTATCACATAGCCCTTCCCGGGATCAAAGCCACGTCGTTCGAATTTACTCTTAGCAGAATGATTATTGAAAATTGTAGCGTTATTAAGGTGATTGTGCACAAATCTCTCAGACAAAAATTTACAAACAGGAAATTTCTCGGAACGGATACCGCCAAAAGTCACCAGGTCTTTATTAAAGACCTTGCTGAATCCGGCTACTATATTGGCGAGGGTAAGATAAGAGAATACAACGGCTGCATTTTCTTTTTTCAGGATCCGGTTGAATTGCACAAATCTCATCAACCGTGATCCATGAAGTCCGTAATGTTTAAGTGAATTCTCGGTTATAAATTTCTTGTTTTGAGTATCTACCTTTCTCCTGCTCCAGCTAACAACTACAACATCCTCCCCTCTTTCAGCCAATAGACTGGCAAGAGATAAAGCCTGCTTCTCCGCTCCTCCCTTTACCAGTGTTTTACAGAAGATGACTACTGATGACATAGGGAATGATTTCTTTTCTCAGGTTACTTCTATTATTGGATGTAAATAATTTCTCATTTATGAAAACCTCCGTGATCAAAGTGATATTCGCCTGTGGAACTTGTACGTATCAATTATGATCATGTCTTTATCACTATTAATTGTGTGTAGTCCTTTTAGTTTGGGATCCCAGTCCGGCTTTATCTCTTTAAGCAGGACTTCATTATACTCTTGCTCGTTAAGTTTTGTAATATGATTAATATTCAGACCTCTGCCATACCTTATTGAGCAATCCTGTGACGGGCGATAGATCTTGCCACCGTCTACGAATATTTTCCCTGCACATCTTGCCCTGCTTTCATCAGAGACTACCGGATTAAGCGGATGGCTAACCCATTTTCCCATGATAGGATCATCACTATAGAAAAGAAACAACTCAGTGCTACAACTGGAGACACCTCCGGTTTGGTCTATAGTGGTGAACAGCCACCACTTGTTTTCATAATGGAATAATGTGGTATCTGTAGCACTTATATTCTCCATTATATACTTTTCAAATTTCCATATATATGGAAAATCGCAGCATTTATAAAGCTCTATTGTTTTGTTCTGATTTGTTTCCGGTATCATATAGTATGTGCTATCTATCTTAAAAACGAATGGATACGATAAATGGTATGGTCTCTCGAGTATCTTTTTGGACTTAAAAAGATGACCATCGCAGTCAAGCTGAAGTACTGACAGATGAGCCTTATTAGTCTTATAAATGAATTCCTCAACAAAAACATAATAGTTGTTTTCATCGGCAATGATGAAAGGGTCTGCCCAGAACAGTTTTCGAGGAGGATTTATGGCTTTGAATGTACTGAAGTCATCCTCACAATATTTGCTATCCCTGATGTTGTTGATTCTCAACTGCCAGCTGAATGCATCAGTATGGCAAGCTTTGTAAATGCCAAGACGTAAAACATAGCCTATATGTGCCACTAAATCCCTAAGGACCGACAGAAATGAATCGGAGTGCGAGGATCTGCCAATGTCAGGAATGAAAGCTCTATGTCTTTCTTTAATTTGATTCAGGTAGGCCTCACCGTGTCTGAAAATTCCCTCAATTAACCTTGGCAGGACGACTGTGGCACGCCAGAATACTTTGTTCCTGTTTTCGGTAACGGAATAGTGGTATGTTGACTCACGGGAAAAGTAGACAACGTCGTTTGGTGAACGGTCAGCCGTTAATATCTCAAGCCACATGTCTGTGAGAGGCTGATGTTTAATGACCTCCCAAAAGCCATGAGCAGGCATGCCGTGGATTTTGCTATCATCAATTGAAAAAGTCCAGACACCGTATTTTGGAATATCAAGAATAGTATCCTCAATGATATGACTGCCAAATAAAATTATCACATCCGGGTTGAGATCTGCTATGGCATTTGCCTTGCCTGTTTCTTGCGTAAGGCCAGCTGAATTGTTAAGGCTGATAAAAGATTTTACACCTGTCAGAGACGCAATGTCAGTATCCAGGTGAGAATAGTGTTTGCTTCGGAATAGTAATCTGTCTATGGATTCAAACAATCTTATGAGAAATGCACTTCCGTGAGAAATCTTGTGTTCCCGGGTTTCGTTTGCAGGCTCCCGGTTGATTATCACTGTGACATATGCAAATCCGGAAAGAGTTAGGTTTTCTATTGTCCTATGAACCCACAGTGGCACTGTGGTTTCATTTATCAGGACGCAAATATTCAGCCTCTTATCCATTATTGGTTCCTAAGCTTTATTCTTAAGCCGGTTAATGAAATAGTCGAATGACCTCGAGAACTCATCCTCCAGATTGGAGCTGCCCTCGAACTTGACCCACTGCCCGTTCTGATATTCATGCCAGAATTTTGATCTCTGAAGGGCTGATGTACCGATATCAATCATCTGGAATTCTATCAGATGATAAGATTTACCGTCAAATCCAATGTCCATACCAATTATGGGAAAGTCTATTTCAAGGGTAAGCATGCGGGCAAAGTCAAGGACACCTTCCAATTCATTGTCCGGAACCTGAAAGAACATTCCGCTGCCACTGGCTCTGAAATCGTTCCGCCTGTTTTTCCTGTACATGCAGTAGAACTTACCACCGAAGTAGAGTACTTTGTAGTCACCGCTGAGGCCGGGGATAAAATTCTGCACCACGAGGGCACTGCTGACAGGAGAAGTATCCAGCTGCACATAACCTTTTCGTGAAGGGTAAAGAAACTTGATAGTCTTCTTGACAAGGTTTTTGAAGGAGGTTATTACCAGATCTCTCAGTCCGGAGGCAATTATGGTACGTCCAGCTTTTTTTATATATTTTTTGTATTCTTTCCTGTTGTGCGCCAGGTATACACCAGCACCCGCTGAGCTTGAAGCATGTTTTATTACGGCCGGAAAACCTTTGTTATATGTCAGTGCATCCACCCACGATCCGTAACAGGTGCTTTTAATTGTTTTCAGAGCGTCATCACCAAATCTCATCCTCATGAACTCCATAAAGACCTTGTTGTGATGAGCTTTAAGGTATTCATGGCATGGCATCACAAGAGCCCCCTGTTTCTCCAGAAAATAGACAAGGTCTTCAACGTACCTCTTGTAAAAGGCACCAGGTGCTTCAGATGTCTGATATAAGAAATAGAAGTCCTGATAGTTAACGGACAGATCCAGCTCACTGAATTTGCATACTCTTACATTGTAGTCCCTCTCCCTGAACCATTTGCTGATTTTCAGAACATCCATTGAGGTAAAATTCCTGAAATCTGCTTTGGAGACAGGAAGGCAGAGGACTCATCTGTTAGAATAATAAGTTTTCTCATAGGTAACGATGACAATTAAACATACATAACCATAACTCCACCCATCAGGCTTTCCTGTCCTTAAGGATCTTAATGTATCTTAACATTATTTCCCTGTGTGTCTCACATTCGAAATGGTTTTGTATCGTGTTCAGCTTTCGTTTTGAGTAAATAAGTCTGGTTAAAGGACGGTTGAGTACTTTGTCGATCCTTCTGATTGTTTTTCCCAAACCGGCGAGTGTGGCCAGGTAGTATTGGCCATTTACAAGGCAATACTCATCGAATTGGCGTTCAACAAATTCTGGATTTTTGATTTCTTCTGATCGTTTATAAAAGTCAGCCAGGATTCTGGCATTAAAATCAGGCTCAGGGATCTTAACGCCATTGCCATCTTTCTGTATCGGAATGAAATCAATTTCCATTTCACTACCCAGCTTCACATTAACGAGCAGGCCTGTCTGGTAGAACTCATCATTATGTCTGTCGAAGAGAAAGTTACCCTGTCCATACACGATAATACCATTACCATACTTTTCGTAGGCGCCTATGCAATGGCTATGCTGACATATTACAAGATCAGCACCACTGCTTGCCATCTTTCTGCATGTCTTCTGTAGTTCGGGTGTGGGATATCTGTAGTATTCCTTTCCGCCATGAAACAATACGATAACCAGGTCACAACCAGACTTCAGATTGGAAATATGGCTGAAACTTTCAAGCAGGTCAATAGGATTTGCTCCTGAATGGTTCTCACCAGCTATCGAGAATTCATGCTCAGCGCAGGCATACAGCCCAATTCTATGACCCTGTTTATCCAGTATTAACGGACGGGATGCAACACTAAGGTTTTCTCCTGCGCCCACATATTCTATTCTTTGTTGCAAAAGCTGTTCAATGGTACTAAGCAACCCCTCTTTACCATGATCCATAATGTGGTTATTTGCCAGGGTAAAGAGTGTAGGATCAAGCTTTTTAATGCCCTGAATAGTAGATACAGGAGCGCTTAGAACCGGTCCATCCTTTTTTATTGGATTATTCTTTTGAATCAAAGGGACTTCAAGATTAAATATCCGGATGTCAGCAGACATCAGAATATCAAGAAGGTTCTGATCGATTATTTCTTCGATTGTCCCTGACGAAAAATGAGAATAGTTTGACTTTGTTGGTCCCAGGTCTCCACCGATTAGAATACTTATTTGATTCATTAGTTGTCTTTGATAGTGATAATTTCACATTGTGTTAAATCCAATTAAAAATGCAAATTTACATAGCAGGATTAACTATAGGTTTTTCAGTAGATCAATTAATATTTTACCGTTGGACTCAGGAGAGAAATACATTTGATATTTACTGAATCCATTTAATCCAATTCTTCTTGCCTTCACAGTATCTTCTGCAATGCTTTTTAAGGCATCTGCAATTCCTTCAGGGCTTTCAAAATCTACATAATAAACATCATCCGAAGAAAGATAGTCACAGACATCACTGGCTTTGGTTGAGATGACCGGATTTCCGGTTGCCAGGTATTCTCCTAATTTGAATGGGAATCCGGCATTTGAAAAACCCGAATTGGTTCTGCACATACAAAGCACATCTGCATCTCTTAATAATTCATAAAACTGCTCATCAGGAATGTATCCCGTAAACACAACATCCCTACATTCCTCATATTCATTTTGATACTTTCTTTGTTGATCGCTCTTCCCTGCCAGAATCAACTCAGCTTCCCTATAATCCCTGTTGAACATCAGGAAGCCTTCAATTATCATCTTTACTCCATCTTTGAGATCGAATGTGCCTGCATATACTACTTTTAATCCCTTTCCATTCGACACTTTCTCAGAGTTGAAGTTCTGTGCTGCGGTTACAGGAATCAATACTACTGGCTTATTTGTAAGTTTCTGATACTTATTTCTAAGATGACTGGAGACAACGGTAAAAGCATCTGCCCATTTGTGAGTCAGGATATCAAGTTTATTTGTTGTTTTAATCTTTAACCTGGATATTAGTTTGACATCGTCTTCGAAAAGAGAATAGTCTTCATTAATATCGAATAATATCTTGTAATGCAATAGTTTCGCCCATAAGACAAAAAGAATGTTTTCTACATTCAGTGGTCCTATGCAAAAGAAGACATTTTTGAATCCTTTTTCTCTTCCGGCACTAATATTCTTCAGCCCCTTGATAAAATAAGATATTGTTTTATGCAGATGCAATAGCTTCAGATCATTTCCAATACTGACATAGGGAATATCATTTTTATCAATCTTCCAGTCAGGCTGTTTGAATTTGCTCCTATATGACAAAACATTTATTTCAACATTATGCTGATGCAGGTAATGTATCAAATTATGTATCTTCTTTGTGACTGCCAATCCAACAGGATAATCTCTAATAAGAACAAACAAGTTGATTCTAACGGATGTCATAGCAGAATTATGGTTGTTATTTATGGATTTCTTCCAGGACTTTTTTCAACACAGGGTGAGCCAGATACCCTCCATATGCCAGATCATTGCCTCTAATGCCATAATCAGAATTACCTTCAATAATTACGGGACCCTCTTCTGATATTGCTACGTCCCATCCAATTATTCTTAAGCCAGGCATCAATAAAGCAGCTCTAGTAACCAGGTCTATTGTTTCATTTATATAAGGTAGCTTAAATCCTTCAAATACAGTTTCTGTCATCGGATGGCGGGTAAAACGTTTAGTCCCATCATAATTCAAATCTGAGTAACCATATTTTTGTAGTACACCTGTTTCCAAATCTAACCCGACCATGCACCCACCACTACCAATATTATCTACAAAATGATTGTGAAGGCTCATTCGGATATATGCCGATAAGACATTCACTTTACCCTCATCATCAAAGAGAGTATCTATTCTGATCGTATTTACTGAAGAGGGATTAAGGGCATTCAATTTTGGATGCTGGATTATCGTTTCCTGGAAGATGAACTCTGACTGAATAATACTAAGGTAAATATCCCTGATACTATGATTATTACTCAATACATCCTCTTTTCTAATCTTATAAATATCAGCTCCTTTTGAACTTGCGTATATCTTCTTCACAATAATTGAAGTCAAAGAAGAGTATAGCTCGAATAACTCTTTTAACCTCTGGTTAAACTCTTCTGCCGAATTAATCTGAAACACTTCGCTACCGCGACAGAAGTTTTTCCCATGATTATACATTACTACAAGCGGTATTTCAATATTGAATTGTCTGTAGAACAGATCAAAGTATAACTTGTTATCCAGAACCTCTTTCAGTCTTTGGTCGTTTAATCGGGGTACAATTCTGGCAGCAAATTTTATTGGCAGATAATCCTCAACACAGGTAGCCCCATCCTTAAACAGATAATTGGTAAAATAATGACCTGGAAACTCTTTATGAATAAATGTAAGTACTATCAGCTCCTTAAGAATCCTAAGCATTCGCTTTCGTTCCGGATCCTTTATGATTTCCAACAAGAGTCTTCCTCTACTTAATTTGGGAGTTGTTTTCATTTCATTCTCTCAGTTATAATTCGCAATATTCTCTACATTTTAAGCGATACTTCTTATAGGAAGAACGTATGAAACCTTCAAGTATTAGAAGTTGATCGCCGTGAAAACAATTCTCTGAATTCATCTCTTACTTTACTATCATCACAACGAGAAAAGGCAATATTGATTGCATTGGTACCAGGCATTTGCTAATCTCCATAACCATGCATACTTATGTCCATTTTTGATGCATTCCTGTTTCACAAAAACAAAGTATATTTGCTTTTTGCTTTACTCAGCCATGAGTAGAGAAGACTTTCTCATAAAAAGTACAATTATTTGATAACAATAATATATTATGCAAATAACTGTTCTTAATCTAATATAACTAACTGTTGCCTCTCATGACTTTAAAATTTGATAAAAGTTATTTCAAGGACTATTTAATAAAGAATGTTTCGATCTCAAAGCTACTGATTGGTACCGGAGGTTTATTAGCCATATTAATACTGGACATTTTCTTGTGGAGGAGGGGGTTAATCCAGGAAGGATTGCCTGATCTTACTCCCGGTTATTTGCTCAGAAGTATAATCATCGGATTATCTGTTCTTATGATCGTGGTGGGATGTCTAAAAACCAGGCCCTCACTAATGCTTACCAAAGCCAACGGTAAGCAGCTCCAGGTGTTTTCAATAATTGGAATTCAACTCCTTTCAATTTTTATTCTATGGCTCTTCTTCTATAGCCCATCTATTTTCAATGCAATCTCCGTAGAAGACTCTATTCTGGAATGGGGCTCCTTTTTAGTATGGTTCTTAGGTTGTATTATTTTGCTTATAACTTTTGTAAAACTCCAGAAATCCTATAATGTAAAAAAAATAACCAGCTTTTTTCTTGTGGGTCTCATTCTGGTTTTTTTTATCCTGGCAATGGAAGAGGTGTCATGGTTTCAGCGCGTTTTGGGCATAAAGCGCTATTTTTTCATATTCAGATGGAACCAGCAGGGTGAAATAAATATTCACAATTTTGCTACCAATGTAAGCGAAGTAATCTTCTATGTATAATCCGGACCAAATTGTACCAGTGATTCCGGAGCAAAGTGTACCAGTTATTCCGGACCAAAGTGTACCAGTAATTCCGGAGCAAATTGTACCACTTTAGTGCTTAAGGAAAA